>Ga0157369_10000012_pt1 | contig 271144 bp, 353 predicted proteins | sample C25metaG_FD_113461 | JGI IMG/M metagenome (GOLD analysis project Ga0157369, IMG submission 113461) | Corn rhizosphere microbial communities from Kellogg Biological Station, Michigan, USA - C2-5 metaG | ecosystem: Host-associated > Plants > Roots > Rhizosphere > Soil | place: USA: Michigan... | reverse complement strand
CTCCAGCATCCACGGGAACTCGGCGCGCTTGAGCGCATTGAGCTCGCGCCGTAGAGCACCTTCGCTGGGTTTGGGTAGCGCAGGGTTGGCGCGGTGGGCCTCGTACTGTGCCTGCCAGCGCGCCAAGGCCCAGTTCCAGGCGAACCGCGCAACGCCGCACGCCCGGGCAAGGTGGCTTGCCTGGGTCGGGTTCGGGTTGAGGCGGATTTTATGGGTGCGGAGCATGGCGCTGTATGCTTATACAGTATCTGCTTCAAAATGTGCTCGTGTCAAGCACTGGACGCCTTATGCTCGATTGGTGGCCACTTTATGATTAACGACACACAGCCCCTGGCTGCAACCGACAACTCCGAAGAGACGGTCAGCGCTCGGCGAGAGACTGTGTTGTGGCGGAGGATAGGCGTACTCGAAACCCAACGGGTGGTTAACCCGTCCACTAGCTTTCAAAGCCGTGTCCAGCACCTACTGGATTTATCCTCCAGAACCTGCAGCTCACGCGGGAGGGACAACCGGTTTTTCCAGCGTCTTCACGATGCGCGTGCGCTTGTCGTGCGGGTTGTGCAGCTCGTGCACTTCCACCTTCACCGGTGCAGAGTGCACGCGCAGCATGGTCTTCGCGGCGTCCGTGGCCACCTCCGTGGTGGGATGCAGCGGACCGTCGAAGCTCGCGCCCCAGCGCGTCAGAATTTTGACTCGGTAGTACATGACATTGCAGCTTCGTTTGACTTTGGCGGCTGCTTCCGAGGCAGCACCCTCTCCCTCTCCGCGAAGGAGCATTCAAGCATCGGTCGCTGTTACTGGAACCGGCTATGCGCACTTGCCGGTCCTTTCGCAGTTCCCTACGCAACCCTAACGGCGCCTGCAGAGCGCTCGCTTCGTGTTCCTGGAACTTCGCCAAAGTCAAACGAACTCGTGGTACCCAAGGTGAGACTCGAACTCACACCCCTTTCGGGACCGGGTTTTGAAGCCGGCGCGTCTCGCCAATTCCGCCACTTGGGCACTGCTGCCGGCCCTTCCCCGGCTTGCCGTCTCCTCGTGAAAGCGCAGCTCACTCGCCCACCGTTCCGTTTACGTCGTGTGGGTCTAACAGCCCGAAGGCTCGACGTGCTGAAATACAGCAATTCATGGTGCCCAAGGAGGGGTTCCAACCCTCATGGCCTCTCGGCCGCTTGTTCCTGAGACAAGTGCGTCTAGCGAATTCCGCCACCTGGGCAAAACTGGTCGGTATGGTCCGGCTCGAACGGACGACCCCCTGGTCCCAAACCAGGTGCGCTACCAATCTGCGCTACACACCGAGAAAACTGAAACAACTGCTCACGTCGACGTTGCGACGGTCACAACCCACCACCAGCCATCGCTCTCGCGCTTGGCTTGCACAGCAGCAACGCGAGCAGAGACCTGCTGGCCAGAGTCGGCACACTGGAGGCTCACAAGCTCACCAGGCCGCCCGGCGGGGCAAGGAAATCCTGCTGCAAACGGATAGGCCTGCAAGGTGAACTCGGCACGGCCGACAGAATCTCGGCTCCAGCCAATCCAGTTGCCACCACCATCCGGATACGCGACTACGATGTCCTCCATGCCCGGGCGGTTGAACGCTTCGCAGGGCACGCGTAGCGTGGCCTGTTGGTGCGCTACAATCGCAGCTTGTGCTGCGACGAAGGCCGCATGAGGGACATTGACGCTGTTCATGGAGAACGAGTTTGGTGGGGACGGCGAGCATCGAACTCGCTACCTTCGGATTAAGAGTCCGCTGCTCTGCCAAGTGAGCTACATCCCCGTGAATCGGTAGACGGCCATGGCCGTCCAGTGGTGCGCGCCGCCCGGAGGCTCAGCGCGGTTTACAGCTTGCCAGCACCTGGAACGCGGCACCCTTGTAGAAGATGTCGTCCTCCTCCAGAGTGTCCGGGATAGCCACAAACAGCGGCGCACATCGGTTGTACTCGGTCATGTAGGTGGTGCTGCTCCGGTGCTGCAGGAACTGCTCGACCTCGGCCTCGCTGTAGGTGCGCTCTTCCAGCTCGTAGCACTCCCAGTCGTCGACCAGGGCACGAATCTGAGCGGCCTGCTCAGGCGTCAGCGGCACGAAGAAGTTCCAAACCTCACCTTCGTGGTCGTTATTCTCGATGAAGCGAAAATACGATTGCGACACCATAGCTCCTTTGCCTTGCGCGTGAACCATTGAATTGGTCGAGGAGAACCCGGGCATCAACCATCGGGGTTTGGAAAGTGCGAGCTTATACGGGATATTTGCAAAGGGCGCCGCGCCGCCCTCGGTTCTCCTCGGATATGGAGCCATGCAGGCCCCATATCCGAAGGGGCTCTGAAGCCCATCGGAACAGATTTGGATGCTGGTGCCGGTACGACCCGGCGGCATCTCATGCGCCCGGCACTGACGCCGAAGCCGTGCTCGCGTGTTCAACGCATGAGTCGGATAGCCAGCCCTCGCTACTCCAGTCCTTCCTCCTGCAGCCGTTTCCGGTCGGCCACAGGGTCCCGTGTCGTTTCGCTTGGCAACCAACAACTTAGCCAATTGCTTCACCCCGTTCGCTCGCGCGCGCTACTTGGGATGGAACCCGTATCTGTTCGGATTTGCCTACGGTCAGCACCTCGGCAATTGGCTGAGTTCTTGGAACCCGTGCGCGATGGTTTGCGGCCACTACGACTTGCAGCTTGCCTGCCAGCATGAAGCTTCCGATTTGTGGGTGTCGGCTTCAGAACTTGGGGCGCATCAGGCCGTTTCGACCCTGGCACCCACCCACCCGAGGAAATCGGCCCCGGCTCCTACTCCAGCACTCAGCATTACCCCTGGCGGGCAGAGCCACGTTGATGACCCATGTGGCGGGGCCTGGTCCACAGGCTTCGGCAACTTGGTGGAGATGACCGGGTTCGAACCGGTGACCCCCTGCTTGCAAGGCAGGCGCTCTCCCATCTGAGCTACATCCCCAAGGCATGGTTGGTACAATACCGCGAAACACGCTATATGTCAAGTGAATTTGGCTCCCCAGGTAGGGCTCGAACCTACCCGCTCCGGATTAACAGTCCGGCGCTCTACCATCGATGAGCTACTGGGGAATGGAAAGCATCAAACGGATGACTGGCCGCGCCAGCAGCGTCATTCGTGTGATGCTTGATGGTCGAGGTGGAGAGGCTCGAACTCTCGCCTGAGGATTAAAAGTCCACTGCTCTGCCCGTGAGCTACACCTCGAAGGGCCATCTTGGTTGCACGGCGCTCGGCCTTGTGGGCCTTGCCGTGCTTTCCCGCTTTTCGGAACAGGCTGGCCGCCACGTGCGGATTCCGCGGCGCCAGCTTCGGTTTTCGGTTCATGCAATCTCCGTGTGTTTGATGGTTCGGGTGCCATGCCGGTGGCGGCAGTGGCGGCAGCGCTCGCCCACGCCAACCTTGGCTACATCACAGCGTCCGCACCAGAACAGCCCGTCGGACCGGGGCGACCTGGCGCTGAGGCGATTCAGCTTTCGGGTTGGGAGGTCGGTGTGTTCGCGCAAGCTCATGACGACTCCTTCGTTGAAGCAAACTGCTCGGGGGTGCCCGGTGAGAATCGAACTCACGATGGGAGGGTCACAACCTCCCGCCTTAGCCACTTGGCGACGACCACCCCGAAGCAGTCTGCAAGACATGCCACTGCTCGCGGCCCCATTGCAATAGCAGAGGAGCCTGCGGCAGCAACTAGCGGTGAAATTGGTCGGAGTGGCAGGATTTGAACCTGCGAATTTCCTGCTCCCGAAGCAGGCGACTTGGACCAGACTAGCCTACACCCCGATATTGGTTACGATGCATTCAACATGCGGACGAGCTCGTCCAGTTGGTCCTGGACCCTCTGTCGACCCGTCGAACTTTTTATGCTGTACCACTTCAGGCGAAACACGGTCCAGCCGTGTTCAACCAGATGCTGGTCACGATTCGCGTCGTGTTTTCGCTGCTGTTCGGTTTCGTGTTGCTTTCCATCGACCTCGACAGCTATTTTTTTGCTGGCGAATGCGATGTCAATGGAGAAACGACCAACGCGGTATTCAGTCTCAAAAGAGAACCCGCGCGCTTTTAACTCCTCGTGGACATGGGCTTCTGCATAGGACGGACCGTTCCGCACGGTCCAACCACTCCACTTCCCGGCAGCCATTTGCGCTGCGATGTTGACTTTGCCCTGCTCGCTCGCCTTCCTGCGGTAGGCCTCGGTCGCGCGATGTGCCGCATCGGCGCTTTTGCTGCAGGCCACTGAGCAGTATTTCTCGCGCGACCGTCGACGCGGCTCAAACTCAGTCTTGCAGTGCGCACACACAGGAAGACCAGAACCGTGGATAAGTGTTGCGCGCCAGGCGGCGCGCGTAGCCGCCGCGATTTTCTCCTTCGCGGTGGCTGAATGATAGGCGCCAGAAGCAGCGCGCCTTTTGTTGGAAAGTGTGACTGAACAAGCGCAACTGCAAAACTTGTTGTGTTGTTTTTCGTAGGGCAGTACAGCTTGGCATTCAGCGCAATGTTTCGGTGCTCTTAAATATGCGTCAACGCGGTCCTGTTTTCTCTTCCCCCTATTCGCGAAAGACTTTTCCCACGCTGCCTTCATATTTGCGGTGTGTTCAGCGGACCCTTGATACATTCCTGAATTCCTGGTTATGTTCAAGCACGTAAAGAACTATGGTGCTGCCGAGTGGTGTCGAACCATGCCCCATCTGGTTTTTGGGCCGGCGCTCTAGCCAGACTGAGCTACGCGGAGAGTGAAACGGTGATGATGTGTCCGGTGTGGCCAGGCCACCAGGCGCTATACGCGGTAGGACCAATCCAAACGACTTGAGGACACATCGTGCAAATTTTGGACAGAAACAGACAACCGCTGGACGTCGGTGACCGCGTGCGCCTGCGCTCGATAGGCCCACATGGACCTCAAGAGCTGACAGGTACCATCAAGGCGCTGTACGACCGGCCGGAGGCAGTGACCCTGACCCTCGACGAACCGACGAACGTGTACGACGCACAACTGGGCGGTCTCATTCGTCGCGAGAAGGGTGAGGACCTTTACGTGACACTCCGCGGCCGGGCGCATGGCGACGGTGCATTCGTCTGCCTCGAGCATAACGACCATTACGGCGGGTTGTTGTTCGCCGAGAAGTTGTAAACTCAAGCCAGCTCAGCGAGCTGGCTTTTCTTGTTGGTGCCGCCGCGTGGTATCGAGCCACGCCCTCCGATTTTTCAAAACGGCGCTTCCACCTGGTTAGCTTCAGCGGCATTGGCGTGCGATGCGGGAATCAAACCCGCCTTTTCCGGGCGAAAACCGGAGGTCCTAATCGATAGACGAATCGCACAGGGTAAAGGGTTGCTGGTACCATGTCAGCCTGCTGGCATGCCTTGAGTTGGGCGGGGGCGACAGGATTCGAACCTGTGTGAGCTGGAGTCAGAATCCAGTGCCTAAACCACTCGGCCACACCCCGACAGAAAAACAGAAAACGCAGTGCATGGCAGCGAGGAATCGAACCCCGGACATGCAGATTTGGAGGCTGCCGCTCTACCAACTGAGCTACTGCCATGCGCTGCGCTTTCTGGTACTGAAATGGCGGGGGCGGAAGGACTCGAACCTTCGGCGGGTGGAATCAAAATCCACTGCTCTACCAACTGAGCTACACCCCTCTTGATGCAAAACTGGTACGGCCGGCAGGAATTGAACCTGCTACTTCTGCGTTCGTAGCGCAGCACTCTGGTCCGGTGAGTTACGGCCGTGTTGAAGCGTTGGAGCCGAGATGCAGACTCGAACTGCATGGGTGCACGCTGGAGGGCCAAGGTGCACTCTTATTGATTCGTACCGGCAGCCAACCGGACTCTCTCGGCAAAAACTGGAGCGGGAAACGAGGTTCGAACTCGCGACCTCCACCATGGCAAGGTGGCGCTCTACCAGCTGAGCTATTCCCGCGTAGATTGGCGCCTCGTAGGAGAGTCGAACTCCTGGCTTCTCCCTGGACAGGGGAGCACTCTGGCCGCTGAGTTAACGAGGCAGAAAACAGGTCGATGCGAAGACTGCATCTGAGACATCTTGGAGAGGCCCGCCGGAGTCGAACCGGCCTGGAACGGAGTTGCAGTCCGACGCCTAGCCGCTCAGCCAGGACCTCAATGAAGGTGGTAGCGGGCACTGGATTCGAACCAGTTGCCTCTCGCTTATCAAGCGAACGCTCATGCCGTATGAGCTTGCCCGCTAGGGGTAAAAGAGCTTTGTGGGCGCGGTAGGAGTCAAACCTACACAGGCTTATTTGTGTGCGGGCGGGTTACAGCCGCTTGAGCTCGTCAATGCTCAGCACGCCCACAAAGCTCTTTCATGTTGTTGGAGCGGGTGCCGGAAATCGAATCCGGGTCCTCTGCTTGGAAGGCAGTGGCTCTACCATTGAGCTACATCCGCGTGGTCCCATAACCTGGCGGATTGGCCACGTTATGGTTCTCTCGATGGCGCTACGCGCCGGTGAATGGTGGGTTGTCTTGGATTCGAACCAAGGAAGCCGGAGGCGCCGGATTTACAGTCTAGAACAGATTAAGCCGCATCTGCAAACAACCCGTTGAATGGTGCCGTCGGCGTAGATTCGAACTCGCGACAAGCCCCTTACAGGGGGGCTGCTCTGGCCAGGCTGAGCTACGACGGCAATGAATGTGTATTGTTTAAATGCGCATCTGCCAAGCAAAAGCGCATTTAAACAATGCGGAGGCCATCCCTCCGCTGCCCATTTTACTCACGCCATTCGCGCTTTCAGTCCGGGACTCCGCCCATTTGCCATTCCGTTGTACGGTTTCGTGCTGGCTGCGGTCTCGTTCCGCTTGACACGTTTGTGGAGGACAAAGAAAAACCCCCGGTCGCTCTTTCAGCATACCGGGGGTTCCTATGAACCTTGGATTTACGGGACTCTACATGTCCCACCCCTCGGAATGCACGCTGGCTTGGTTGAGTTGCTCGTTGGGCTGATAGCCAAAACGACCCGATGCCATCGGACGCACGTCAATCGACAAGCCGTGACCGCGAACGGAATCGCACCACGCTGCGCGCGGTGTTCCGTTTTTGAGGGTCAGGCAATGGGTCATGACAAATCGTCCTTTTAGTGGTGCATTCTGTGAATATGTTGGTGCCCCGAATCGGGCATCTGTGACCAGTATAGTCAACAGGTACCGCATGTCAACCTATTTTGTGGAAATTTTTCGATTCGGGATGGCGCGAGAACTTAACTGTGCTGCAAGTGTATGATTTTAAAGCGTATTAAGTATCAAGCCCGAGTTGTAGTTTGAGTGCTACAACCCGGGCTGATGTCCGTCTGCGTGGCTGATGAGGGTCAGAATTCGTTCTCCGCCGCGTCCGCCAGTTCCGTCAGCATCTCTTCGAAGGCCTCTGGCCCGTCCTCGACCGGGTTCCGCACAATCTTCAGCGGCGCGCTTGCGGGGCGAAGGTCGGCCTTCGCTGCGGGAGCCTCGGCAGGAGCCGGGGTCGCTGGCGCGAACGCTTCAAGGGTCGTCTCCATCAACGTTGCGCCGCCGGCGGTCGTCGTCGTGGTGGTTGCGGGCTTGGCCTCCAGGCGAAGCATCGGCTTGGCGTCGAAGTCGCGCTCGGCGTAGGGCACCGCCACCTTGGCCCGCTTCTTCGGGAAGGCCAGCTTGGTGCGACACACTGGGTAGTTGCCCGAGAGCTTGAAGAAGCCCTCCAGGTTAGCCAGGCGCTGGAGTTCCACCGGCATGACGGCGCGCTGAGTTTGAATCTGCTCGTTCAGCGATGCCGAGCCGCCGGACTCCGACGACGACTCACCGCGGGTCATGCGCGAGATTTCCGAGTCCCCAATATAGGTGGAGATGTACTCGGCGGTCTCCGGGTCCGAGCAGCGCAGTACCAGCCACGAGGAAAGGCACGACAGGATGGTCTGGGCGCCCTTCTCCCCGTAACGGTCCTGCAGCTGCGACACCGACTGCAAACCCAGTAGCAGACAGCCGCCCTTCTTCCGCGCCTTGGTGGCCACGGCCTCGATGGACTGCACCTTACCGATGGACGCGAACTCGTCGATGATGAGCCAGACCCGACGGTTGTTGTTCTCCGGCAGCGACAGGATGGTGCGAGACGCCACATCCAGCACACACGAAATCATATTGCGCAGCGAGTCGAGCTGGTCGTCGCGGTACGTCAGGAACAGGAAGCCGGGCTTTTCCGTACGGATGAACTTGGCCACCGAGAACGGGTCCGGGTGGTCGGCCAGGTATGCGTACGTCGCCAGATAGTTGGAGGCGATGGTCCGGATGGAGCCGAAGGTGCGCTCAGAGCTCAGCTGGGCGGCCGCGGCCGTGCTGGCCAGGAATGGTGTCAGCTCCTCGATGGAGGCCACCTGGACGTAGTACAGCAGGTCCTTGATGGAGAGGCGCTTCTCTTCGGCCAAACGGCGCAGCACGGACGTCACCAGGGTTTGCGCGTAGCCGTTCCACTCTTTGGAGTCGCCGACGCCGTCGGGAATCATTGACTTGGCCAGGGCTTCGGCATCCCACGGGCCCTGCATCTCGGCCGTCGGCGACCAGGGCGTGCAGCGGTCGTCGAACGGGTTCAGGATGTGGTCGCGGCCGGCGCGGAAGTAGCGCGACGAGAAGTCGCCGCCCGAATCCACCACCAGCGCAATGTCGCCGCGCTCCTCGATATGGTCGATGAGCCGGGTGATGGCCACGGACTTCCCGGAGCCGGTCGCACCCACCACCAGGAAGTGGTAAGGCTCGGCGCTGCGCGGAATGTTCACGCCGGCGATGTCCATGCTCTCGCGGAAGTCTGCGGCAGGCAGCGCGGCGGCCGCCTGCTTGTTGACCTCCGCGACGGTGTCAACGTCGGCGCCACGGCGCAGCTTCTCTTTGGGGCGCAGCCGGCGGGCCAGCGTATTCACGAGGGGCGAAATGGCCGCGCCGAGCGCCAGATAGAGCGCCGCGAGCGGCAGGGAAAGCTCGGTGGGCATGGCGCGGAACCCCAGGATGAGGACGCCGAAGGCCGCCACATACAAGGTCAGGCGCGTGAGCTTGGCCACGAGGGGGAACCAGTTCACCCAGCGGGCGGCGAGCTTGCGCCAAATGGTGAACAAGGCGTAAGCGGCGAAGCCAAACTCAATGAGGCGGGCCGGCTCCAGGTCCAGCCACGCGAAGAATGCGTCGTTCATTGGTCGTCTCGGAGAAACTGAACGACGCGAGCCAGGCGCGGGCTATGAGACGAAGGCCGGCGGTAGCCGGGGACGTCATACCTCATGTCTGGGGAACGTGTCAGTTCAGTAGCTTGAGGTCGCCGGGCGCGACCTCCGAAACGCGTATAGGTAGGAGCCCAGGGCATTGAGCCCCGTTTTCGGTGAATTTTCTGGCGGCGGCGGCGGGGGCTTTACAGGACCAAGCACCAACCTGAGGCTGGTAGCAACCACCATACAGTGGGGTTGAAAACTGCCTTAATTAACTTGCTGATTTTGCTTAATGATGGTATATTATGCGGGTAAACACTTTTGATGCTCGCCATTCCAATCCTGTCGTAATCTCGGGGGTCCTGTGTTTAGCAAACTTTCTCTCAAAGCCAAGTTTTGGCTGGCGCTCACGCTGATTTGGCTGGGGCTGGCTTCGCTCGGGGCCTACAACGCATTCGACGCCCACGCGCGGTTGGTGCAAGAGCGGCTTCGCACGCTCGACATCGTGCTGGACAATGCAGCCTCCATCGCCGAGAGCTACCAGAGCAAGGTGGCCAAGCATGAGATGTCAGAGGCCGACGCCAAGCAGGCGGTCCTCGCGCATTGGGGCATGCTGCACTACGAGAAGACGGGATACGTCTACGCCGCGACACTGGATAGCATTTCACTGCTCAACCCCGGCCGCCCGGAGATAGTTGGCAAGGATGCCACCTCGATGACGGACGCCAAGGGTCATCATCCCTACGTCGAGCTGTCGAACTTGGCGCGCATGAAGGGTCGCGGCTACATCAGCGCCTGGAGCAAGAAACCGGGGACAGAAGACGTGACCGAGAAAATCTCGGCCGTGCGCCTGATTCCGCAATGGGACTGGTTCGTTGCTGCCGGACTGTATGCCGACGATATCGAGGCCGCTTTTGTGAGCATCGCCATTGGGGACCTGGTGTTCGTCTTCGCGGCGGGCATCCTCGCTACGGTCGTGTTGCTGGTGATTAGCCGGCACCTACAGCGCAGCCTGGGGGGCGAGCCGGCCTACGCCATGGCCGTGGCCAACCGCATCGCAGATGGCGACTTGTCGGGCAACGTTGAGCTTCGCTCGGGCGATGAACGCAGCATGCTGTTCGTCATGTCCCGCATGCAGCGCAACCTGGCCGAGGTCATCCGCCGCATTCGGGAGAGTGCGGAATCCGTATCGGCCGGCGCCGCCCAGATTGCCGCCGGTAACGCCGATTTGTCGGGGCGCACTGAGCAGGCTGCTGCCTCGCTGGAGGCCACTTCCTCGAACGTGCACGAACTGACCTCGGCGGTGGAGCAGACTGCGAGCAACGCGCAGGAGGCGAGCCGCTTGGCCGGCGCTGCTTCGGACTATGCCCACAACGGACATGCAGCGGTCGACCAGGTTGTGCAGGCCATGAGCAGTATCGACGACGCGTCTGGGAAGATTGGCGACATCGTCAGCACCATCGACGGCATCGCATTCCAGACCAACCTGCTGGCCCTGAACGCCGCAGTGGAGGCAGCGCGGGCTGGGGCGCAGGGGCGCGGGTTTGCTGTCGTTGCCAACGAAGTGCGCACGCTGGCGCAGCGCAGTGCGGCTGCCGCGAAGGAAATCAAGGGGCTGATTGATGCCTCCGCTGAGCGCGTGAAGGTCGGCTCTGCGCACGTCGCGCAGGCAGGTAAGACGATGTCCGATATCGTCTCCGGCGTGGGTCGCGTAACCGACATCATGCAGGAAATCGCCGTGGCGGCGAACGAACAGAGCAATGGCATTGTGCGCGTGAGTCGGTCCATCCACCAACTGGACCAGACCACCGAGCAGAACTCCTCGCTGGTCGAGGAAGCCGCAGCGGCGGCGGCTGCGCTGAATGACCAGGCGCAAGAACTGCGCGAGGCGGTGGCGGTATTCCGCGTAGCCTGAGGCGTATCGCTGAACAACAAAAAGGGGACTTAGTCCCCTTTTTTTCGTGGGCTATGCCGGAATTGCTACCGGCGGCCACTGCCCGCTGGGCAAGTGTGCGGTTGGCAGCAACTGGTGGGCGCCAATCTCGTAGACCGCCATGTTCTCGACGCCCTCAGCAAAATGGACCGGCGCATTACGCAACCTGAAGTCGCCGCAGTCCGCCTCGTACCGGTCGAGCGCTGCGAATAGCGTCGAATCGAGTTCCCACACCTCGCCAAATACCTGGCCAGCGGTGTCATCGAGGACCAGTGCAGGGCAGTGGCCCAGGTCGTACAGCTTGCCATAGACCCAGCCCTCCCCCAGGTACACCGGGGCCGGGATGTAGTTTGCCAGGTCCTGTCGTTGGCCACGCTTGAGCGTTCCATACACGAAAATCCGAACCGTCTTCATCTCGCCCACCCCAGTTACGCGATGAGCGCGACGATGGCCACGCCGAGATACAACCAGTAGACTGGCAACTTGGTCCTGGCGAGCACCGTCACGCAGACGAGCGCAAGCGCCGCATTGAGCGGGGTCACGGGAATCTGCGGGGCCAGTCGCAAAATCGCGCTTGCCAGGAACGCTGTTGTCGCCGCGCGAAGCAGGCGCAATGCGTGCTCGAAACGCGCGGACTGCCGCAACACGGAGAGCCACCGGTGGGCCACTACGGCCAGCACGCCAGGCGTGGCGAAGAAGGCGCAGCTCGCGAGCAATGCGCTGGTGACGCCACCGTGGAGCAAACCCAGGAACGGCACAACGTTCAGCAGCGGCCCTGGCACCAGCGCCGAGAGCGCGAATGCGGTATTGAACGTGTCGGCCGGCACGCCATTCGCGCCTTCGACGAAGAGCGCGTGCAATACCGGGAAGGCCGAAAATGCGCCGCCGAAGAGCGTCAGGCTCGCACCGGCCTGGCGCAGGGTCTCGAGCGCAAGGTTGACTGCCGCCCCTACCGGGACACACACAAAAGCGAGGAGCCCGGCCGCGCATAGGGCCAAAGCACCCTGCGCCGCACGCGAGACCTTTGGAAGCACGAGCGGCGCGCCAGTTCGCGGTCCGGTGACCCACCCGAAGCCGAAGGAAGCCAGCAGGATGCTGACGAGGACAACTGGTGCCGGGTTGAACCACAGTAGCAAACAGGCAAGCACAGTAACCGCTTGCTCAGTGCGACCGGACAGCAGTGACTTCGCCTGGCGCCACAAGGTCACGCCAATGAGGCACACCAAAACAAGGCGCAGCTTTGGCAGCACCTCCGGATTCAGGACTGCAGGCAAGGCATGGTGCTCGTAGGCGGCCGCGAGAGCCACCATCGCCAGAAAGAACGGAAGAACACTGGCGATGCCCGCCAGCAGTGCGCCTCGGGCCCCGCGCAGGGCATAACCAAGCTGGACGGCGACATTGCAGGCCACGGGGCCTGGGACGGCCCATGCAATCGCCACCAGGTCGGCGAACGCCTGCGGCGAGAGGAGCTGCTTTCGCTCGACGTAGCGCCGTTCAAGTTGTGCCATGAGGGCAATTCCGCCCCAAGAGGTGGCACTCAAGCCAAATACTGCAAAAAACAGCGTGGACAGCCTTTCCCTAGCCATAGCCTTCTGGACAAAATTATGAGAAGGCGTATAGGGCAAATCACCAGGAAATTATTGCGGGTGCGGCTCAGTGCAAGGTGCGGCTATACGAACCGAGCGACAGCGCCATCAACGGCCGCGCAGCACGCAGCGTTAGCGACCCACAAACCAGGTTGGAGCCACCCATGAACCAAATTAACATCACCCCCGAGCACTTTGTGACGGCGGATGGACGGCAAGCGTTGTCCGTCGACCAAGACGGATTTCCTCACGTTTCTGCGGGGATGGTGACACAGGAAGACAAGGCGCTGGGAGAGATTGCCCTTGCAATTTACACACATTGCGCGCCTCTTCACGAGACCGAGGCCAATGTGGACTTGGTAACGAGTTGGGTGCGCCAGTTCAAGTATTACGCCTGAGCTCCGAGCGCGCTCAATTGAAGACGTACTCGAGCTTGCCGGGCCGGTACAGGCCCTTCTCCACCGCGTTCAGCCGGAACCCGTAGCGATTGACAAACGGCCGGCTGTAGAGACCCAGCATCTCCTCCGCGACGGTACAGTGCGGTGTCTCGGTTTCAAGCTGGTCGAACATGCGCTCAACCAGGCGCAGGCCCACGCCACGGTTCTGCGCATCGGGCAGCACGCGCACGCACCGCAGCTTGCGCTCGGAGGCTGTCCGCTTGCCCAGCGCCAACCCGACAGTCCGGTCGCCTTCCTTGGCCAGCAGCAACACGTCATTGCCGAGAACAAGGCCGGGCATCACCGTGTTGGTGTACCAGTACAGGAGGTCCGGATAGAGCGCGTTGAGCGAACGGAGTAGCGGAATCGCCCGATACGCCTCGACGAAGGATTGCGTCGCCACGTACTCCATGGCGGTTACTGATGCTCCATGCCGACGGCACAGTTGTCCGCCATCAGCTGGCCAATCTCTTCCGGGCTGCGGCCCTCAGACATGAGGGTCTCCGCGCGCTTGAAGATGCGCACCCAAACTGCGTTCTTGACGAGTGGCGCCGCGAGATTTGAATCCGCTGGGTGGATGTGCTTGGACTTTGCGTCCATCAGCACGACCTGAATCAAGGCGCCCGCCTTGGCGCACGTCTCCATCTGCTGGTCGTGGGTCATCTTGGCGGGCGCCGCCGGCGCAGCGCAGTAGGCAGCTGTAGCGGCTAGCAGCAGGCCGGCAAGCACGGCAAGTTTCTTCATGGCAAGTCCGGGGTTGGATGTGAGCGCTCGGCAGCACTCCGATGATGTTTTTGAAGTATATCATAAAAACGCACTTCAAATGCAAGGCGCTTCCAGGCGCGCGTTGCGATTGACTGTATTATACGGTATATCTATAATTGAGCATAAACAGCAGTCTGTCCCCGAACGCCCACAGCTCGACCGGCCACTATACGTCGGCAACCAGGCCCTCTTCGGCCCGCACAGTCAATCGCATGACATCCAACGCACCCGACCACGTCTACGACGAATCTTCCCTCGACGTCCTTGAGGGCCTGGACCCGGTTCGAAAGGTCCCGGGAATGTACACACGCACCAAGAACCCGCTGCACATCACCCAGGAAGTGGTGGACAACGCGGTTGACGAAGCGCAGAACGGGCACGCGACGCGCGTGGACGTTGTGTGGCACAAGGATGGCTCGGTGTCCGTGGCCGACAACGGTCGCGGCATCCCGGTCGGCCTACATCCGACACAGAAGGTGCCCGTTGTCGTGCTCGCCTTCACGCGCCTGCACGCCGGCGCCAAGTTCCGCAAAGGGAATGTCTACGGCAAGTCTGGCGGCCTGCACGGCGTCGGTGTGTCCGTGACCAATGCGTTGTCGCACAAGATGGAAGTTGAGGTGAAGCGCGAAGGTGGAGTGCACCGCGTACGCTTCGTCAATGGTGACCGTGAAATTTCGCCGGTCGAGCGCATTGGGGACTGCGGTCCGCGCACGTCCGGCACGCGCGTGCGCTTCTGGCCGAATGCCCAGTATTTTGAGTCCGTCGCACTGCCCTTGGGCGAGCTTGAGCACCTGTTGCGCTCCAAGGCCATGCTGCAGGCCGGGCTGACCATCAAGTTCACGAATGAGCAGGCTGGCACGGAGCAAACCTGGCAGTACGAAGACGGCATGCGCACCTACCTGCAGGCGCGCCTGGACGGACTGGAGGTCGTTGGGACGCCCTTCCACGGAGAGGGTCATCTGACAGCCGAGGGCGCCGACGGTTCGGCCGAAGGTGATGGTGCGGCGTGGGCCGTGGCCTGGGCGACCGAGTCGGGCAAGGGGGAATCCTATGTCAACATGATTCCGACCCCGCTAGGCGGCACGCACGAGGCGGGCCTGCGCACCGGCCTGTTCGAGGCTCTGAGTGAATACTGCGTTCACCACAGCATGCTGCCGCGCGGTGTGCAGCTGCAGGCAGAGGATGTGTGGAGCCGAGCCAACTTCATCCTGTCCGCGCACATCCAGGACCCGCAGTTCCAGGGGCAGACCAAAGACAAGCTGAACTCGCGCGCCGCGGTGCGTATGGTCGCGGCGGTGGTGAAAGCCCCCTTCATGCAGTGGCTGGTGACCAACGGTGAGGCGGCCAAGAAGATTGCCGAGCTGGTCATCAAGCAAGCCACCGCACGTCTGCGCCAGGGCAAGGTGATTGAAAAGCGCAAATCGTCAGGCGTGGCAACCCTGCCTGGCAAGCTGACCGACTGTCAGGTGACCGACATCACGCGCAATGAGCTATTCCTGGTGGAAGGTGACTCCGCCGGCGGCGGCTGTAAATCCGCGCGTGACCGCGTCTACCAGGCCATTCTGCCGCTGCGCGGCAAGGTGCTGAACACCTGGGAGGTGCCCCGAGGCGAGTTGTTCGGCAACCAGGAGGTGCACGACATCTCGGTGGCGCTGGGCATTGACCCTCACGCGCCCGACGCACCCGTGGCGGTGCTCGAGGGCCTGCGCTACGGCAAGGTCATCATCCTGTCCGACGCGGACGTTGACGGCTCGCACATCCAAACCCTGCTCCTCACCCTCTTCTTCAAGCACTTCCCCGTGCTGGTCGACCGCGGTCACGTGTACATCGCCAAGCCGCCGCTGTTCCGAGTGGATGCCCCTGCCAAGGGTAAGAGCCGGCCGGCGCAGAAGCTCTATTGCCTCTCCGAGGTGGAGCGCGACGAGACCGTGGCACAGCTGCAGCGGGACGGCTTCAGGGCCGAGCAGCTCACCATCTCCCGCTTCAAAGGCTTGGGCGAAATGATGCCCGAGCAGCTGGCGGACACCGTGCTGAACCCGGATACCCGCTTGCTGCTCCCTGTGCGGGTGAGCGACCCCCAGGCAGCAACCGAGACCTTGCAGTTGCTGATGGCCAAGGGGGAGTCCGGCGGCCGCCGCGCCTGGTTGGAAGCACGCGGTAACGAAGCTGACCTGGACGTTTGAAAAATGGACATTACGGCATCACGACTGGTTGTCGCTATCGAAGCGAGTTTTGCTTACCCGCCCTACGAGGATGAGCAGCAGGATGTTATGTCGAATTTCCTGCTTCGCGCGAGAGTCCGAATCGAAAAAGAGTTTGGAACGCTGCTTTTGCACAAGGGACGGCAGCCAACCCGCGTTCGGGTAGCTAATGCGGTGCGTCCTGAGGTTCAGCAACTGGGGGAGGTTCTCTGGAGAGGCTCTCTCACGTTCGAGGGACCCGGAGATTGGGCCTCGGCCGACGCGAAGCAGGAAACGGCAATGTGGCTCAACAACCTTTTGTCGGAACTGGCCGCCGAGAGGTCCATTTGCCATCCGCCCATCACGTCCACCTCCGTGACATCTATGCAAACCAACCTGGAATACGCGGCGCGCTAGCATCAGTGACAGGGAGACTCCACCGCTTCGCTATACCGAAGCAGGACAACAACCCCTGAGATGGACACCATGAACAAGACCGTCGTACTGGCAAAACACGCTGAGCTGAGCGCAGGAACTGCTGTCGTAATGTCGGATGCTGAGCTGGACTGGCTCATCGACAACGACATGCATCCGGCTGACGTCGTGTCGATTCGCAACCCGCATCAAGTGGGAACCCTCGACAAGTACCTGGTCGCGAAGATTACCCACCCGGTGATGCTCGCTGAACGCGCGAAGCATGAGGTCGCGACCTCGGCGATGCGCATTGCGGTACGTAAAACCAGCGCCGTCTGGGATGAACCGGCCGGTGCATCGTCGCCGCGCGGATGGTACTGGCCGAAGAAGAGCACGCGTCGGGGCGAAACGCCCTGCGCCGGGCACTACCTGGACTACGGCGCCGGCTATCGGCATGACAACCGGCAAACCGTAGAGCCCGGAACCATCCATTGCGTCGTTGTCGCGAAGGATACGGGTGGTGCTGTCCGCTGGCGCTATGTCGAGACGGTCGAGGAAGCACGCACCTGGATTGAAACAGAGGCGGCGAAAGTCGGTCATCCGCGCGATTGATTCAACTCATAACGGCTCCTTGCTAGGGGCCGTTTCTTTACTGCAGCACACCGCAGCCTGGCGCGTGCCAGAGGCGGCAAGCCTAACAAGGAGACCCTGTTGGCGACCATCGTTTCTGGCCTGGAATTCAAGCGTTTTTACGCCGACCCAGCCTTCTGGCCGGAAGGCACCTGGCACGACGACACCGTTCTCGTCGTAGATGGCCGGACCCTGCCCCATGATGAAGACCCGGCTGGCGTGGCGGATGCATCCACTGTGGAGCTGGGCGGTGGGTTTGTGTGCGAAATCCCAGCCGGCCTCGGCGTCGGCGACGACATGGCGTTGAAGGACTACTTCCTGCTCTGGCGCAAGCAGCAAACCACGGTGACGCTGGTGGTCGACTGCCCGCGCGAGAGGCTCGACAGCATTATGGCTGCGGTGGCCCACGCAGGCGGCGAGGTCCGTGCAGCATGACCGCACTACCCGTTCGCGTTCTTCCGCGCCTGGACGCGCAGGAGCGGATTCCTGAGCCGGGGGAAGTCTGCATTTCCGTGACCAATCCCCGGCAGAGCCCCGCCACCCTGCGTGACGGCTGGCTTCAGGTGTTGCGCCTGGGTTTCCACGATACCGACCGCCGTGGCGGCAACTTTACGGTGATGTCGCTGGCCCAGGCCAGTGACGTTCTGGATTTCTCACGCGGGCACGCAGGCGCGCCGCTCACCGTGCATTGCGAAGCGGGAGCCTCGCGTTCGGTCGCCATCGGGGTCTTCCTGGCCGCCTGGCTGTCGCGACCCCTCCTCCTCAAGCACGACGTGTTGGCGCCAAACCCCTGGGTCATCCGTCAACTTCGCCTTGCAGCACTCCCGCAAGCTGTTGCCTGGCACGACGGTCCGCTCTTTCGCACCGCAGTGCGCGGCCCGCTGGCTGCGCGCTATCGGGTACTGCCCGCACACATCGCGGATACCTATCTCGATTGACCTTCCCACATGACACACGAACAAAAGACCGATTCCCTGGCAGCGGATTACACGCATGCCTTGATTGCCACGCAACTCGGTGGCGGCGCAGGCACCGCGGAAGCCCCCGCCGTCGTCGCGACGGACCCGGACGCTGATACGCGCCGCGCGGAGCTGCGTGCGCGCATGCAGCGCGGACAAGAAAAGATGCGCGAGATGCGCGCGGCGGGCTGGAAGCCCGTCCACCTCAATCCGGTCGAGCAGGCGAAGGCCAACCCTAACTCGATGAAGGCGGCCATCAAGGCGTTCTGCTGGCTTTGCGAAGGGGCCGACGCAGACCCGGGCACCAAAGTGCGCGTGCGCGACTGCGCCGTGGGCGACAAGTGCCCACTCCATCCGCACCGCCCCTGGCAGAACGTGAAAGGCAGCCATCCGACAACCGACGAGAACGGCGAGCTGGTGGCAACCGACGATTCCGAAGACACGAGCGAGGACTGAACCATGGATGAATCACAACGGCTGGCGGAAGCGGCATTCGCCGAGCAGCTCTTGGAAGACATGCGCCGCAATGGCCAACTCTTTCAGCTATTCAAGCCACTGGTCCGTGGCGACCTCGTGCGCCACCAGGACGGCGGCCTTTACCGGTTTGTGGGGTACGCGCGCGGCACGGACGAAACCGGGCTGCGCATGCTCTACGACCATGTGTGGCCCTTTGCGCCGACGGACATCCCCTGGGACCGCCCTGCAATCGAGTGGGAAAGCCGGTTCACGCGCATTACTGAACAAGACCTGGCGAAAGCGATGCAGCAGGACCGCGCACTGGCGCAAGAAGCCGTGTCTGCAGCAAAGGCTACACGCCGCGCAGCTGCTGCGGCACTAGCCCTGCTGCCGGCAAAACATGATTCTAGTCAGGCCGAGCGCTACAACACGGTGGTGTCGGTCACACCTGGTGCTGGGCTGTCGTTCCAGGCCACCCAGCAAGGAGAAGGTCAATGACTGCGACAGTCCTGGATTCGCCGGATAGCTCAGCAGCAGTTGAGCTGGCCGCTTACGCGGAGCGAGCCTATCTGGACTACGCGATGAGCGTGGTGATGGGGCGCGCGCTACCCGATGTCCGCGATGGCCAGAAGCCGGTTCAGCGTCGCATCCTGTACGACATGTACCGCCTGGGCCTGACCGACAAGGTCAAGCCGGTGAAGTGCGCGCGCTTTGTTGGCGACATTCTCGGTAAGTACCACCCCCACGGTGACAGCTCTGTCTACGATGCGGCGGTGCGCATGGCGCAGCCTTTTTCGCTGCGCTATCCGCTCATCGACGGCCAGGGGAACTTCGGTTCGCGCGACGACGGCCGCCCTGCTGCCATGCGCTACACCGAAGCTCGCCTGACGCCCATCGCGGAATTGCTGCTTGGCGAACTCGACATGGGCACGGTGGAGTTCGTGGCCAACTACGACGGCACGCTGGAGGAGCCAGCGTTGCTGCCGGCCAGGTTGCCCGTGCTGTTGCTCAACGGCGCGTCGGGCATTGCGGTGGGTATGGCCACTGAAATCCCCTCACACAACCTGACGGAAGTCTCACTGGCGTGCGAGCACCTGATTCGCAACCCGGGCGCCACGCTGGACGACATCCTGGCCATTGTGCCGGGCCCGGACTTCCCGTGCGGTGGCCAGGTCATCTCGTCGCGCGAAGACATCGCCAAGGCATACGCGACCGGCCGAGGGTCGTTGCGTACCCGCGCGCGCTGGACGGTGGAGCAGCTTGCCCGTGGCCAATGGCAAATTGCCGTGACGGAGCTGCCGCCTGACACGTCGACCGCCAAGGTGATGGCGGAAATCGAGGCGCTGACAAACCCGCAGGTCAAGAACGGCAAGAAAACGCTAACGCAGGACCAGCTCAACCTCAAGACGTTGGTGCTGTCCGTCGTGGACCATATCTCGGACGATTCGGACGGCAAGCACCCAGTGCGCCTGGTCATTGAGCCGAAGTCCTCGCGCCAGACGCCCGACGACGTCATGCAGGTGCTGCTTGCGCACACGAGTCTCGAGTCGAATTTCGGCATGAACCTGGTGACCATCGGCCAGGATGGCAAGCCTCAACAGAAGGGTTTGCTACAAGTTCTCCAGGAATGGGTAGCGTTCCGTTTCGAGACGGTCACCCTTCGTACACGCTTCCGCTTGAAGCGCGTTCGTGAGCGCACCCACATCCTGGATGGCCGGATGGTGGTGTTCCTCAACATCGACGAGGTCATCCGGATTATCCGGGGCAGCGAAGACCCCAAGCAGGAGCTCATGGCCACGCTCGGTCTGTCGGAGGTGCAAGCGACCGATATCCTGGAAATCCGCCTGCGTCAGTTGGCCAACCTGGAGCGCATCAAGCTCGAGGGCGAGCTGGCCGAGCTGAAGGCCGAAGAGGCTTTCCTGGGAGGCCTGCTGTCGAAGCCGGAGCAGATGCAGGACCAGGTGCTCCTCGAGCTGGTCGCTGACCGCGAGAAGTTCGGCGATGCCCGCCGCACGCTCATCGAGGCCTCGGGCCGGGTCACGACCGGTGCCGTGGCAGCTGCTGCCGACGAACCTGTCACGCTGATTGTGTCCAAGCAAGGGTGGCTGCGTGCACGCACGGGCCACAAGGTGGACCTGTCCGCGCTCACGTGGAAGCCAGGAGACGAAGCCCTGGCGGTGTTTGAATCCCGCGCCAATCAGGTGGTCGTGGCTATTGATACTGCCGGGCGTGCATACAACCTGCCTGCGGCGGCCTTCCCGACCGGGCGCGGTGACGGCGTGCCGGTGTCTTCTCTGGCGGAAATGAACGGGCAGCGCCTGGCGCAGGTGTTCGTACTCGACCAGGCGGCGCACTACCTGCTGGCCAACAGTGGCGGCTACGGCTTCATCTGCCCGGGGAGCGAGCTCCAGACGCGCCAAAAGGCAGGAAAGGCGCTCCTGACGCTGGAGCCCGGTGAACGCGTGCTGCCGGTGTCAGAGCTGGCGAAGGTCGATGCCGCAGGCGAGGCCGTGTTCGCCTCCACGGGTGGCAAACTGCTGGTGTGCCCGCTCGATGAAATCAAGCAGATGGCCAAGGGCCGCGGCGTGCAGCTCATGGCTCTGCCGGCCAAGACGACGCTGGCGGCCGCCGCAGGCTACGTGGCACCGGTCGCCACGCTTGACTTGACCACTGAGCCGGCGGGCAAGAAGAAGTTGACGGCTGTGGAGTTGGATGCGGAGGCCGTTGCGCGGCATCGTGGACACCGTGCGCGCGCCGGCGCGTTCCTCTTGGAAAAGGCCGTGGTCACGGATATTCGGGCGATGCTGGGCGCTCCGGTAGCTTCCATTGATACGGCCCCGGCCGATGCGCCGCCGCCCGTCGAGCCAAGCAAATTGCCACTCAGTTTCGGAGACGAAGATGACATATGAGTTGACTGCGATGGTTTGCTTTGTCCGGCCGGGGGACGTGCCAGGGCGACAACGGCACTCGCTGGGCTAAAATGGCGAGTCGGTGCCCCCCGCAGGTTGAGGGCACTGGTACGTCCCCCGGCCGAAGCTATGTCATTTACTCCCACCGTCCAAAAACACCTCAACGAACTGAAGGCGCTCGCTGCACCTGAGACCATTGAGTTGGCGTGTAACCCGAACCGGGTACGCGTGGCGACATATCGGCTGAGCCTGCCGGGTGGGATGTGCTTTGAAGGCTCAAACGCCACGATTCGCAAAGCACTGACAGACGATGTTGTCGCGGAGGTCCGGCATGCGATTGCCTGGGGCCAGGAACAAGGACTACGCCTCGTCCCGGGGCATTGGTATGGCGCAACCCGGGCTCATCTCTTCGAGGATGGCTCCGGCCACCAGGTTAGAAAAACGCCTGGGTTAAGCAAAGAAGCTCTTGCTCTGAGACGCGCGTCGATGCGGCGTGGCACTGTGGGTTTGATAGCTAGACGGCGCGGGATGAAGCTGGTGAGCACAGCAGGTGTTGGCGACGACGCCCGATATCGACTCGAGGACGCCAACGGCAATATCGTCGAACACCGATACGCCGAGCTTAGTGCGGAACAGACCCGTAATGTGCGCGGGCCGCGGTCGCTCGCGCAGCAGGCGCCGGTGTCCGCGGGGCCGGAGCACGAGTACATGAATGGGCTGTTCTTCGAAAAGAGCAAGACCGGCGTCCACTACACGTTTCATCTCCCAGACGGAACGAGGTTCGATGCGAGTTTTGCAGCCATGGTCGACGCTATCGAAGCCGTTCTTGACCGTAAGGGCGTCAATCCGAACAAGGATTCCGAGACCATTGAGGTCGCGGATTGTGCCGCGCTGCGCAAGCTGCTCATTGGCCCCCGCTAAGCCCCGTCAGTCCGATTTTTCTCAGTTTATCGTGGTCCGCTGTGGCACCAGCCGTCGGTGGTGGTATTGCGGACACACAAGAGTGGGATGCTCGAACTGGCCCGCGTAGGCTTCTGGCAGCCATTCGTCCAAGCGAAGATAGACTGCATCATCGAAAGTATCGAAAAGGGTGCCAATAGGGGCCAGAACAACTTTTGAATTGTAGTCTTGGCCTGGCGCCTTACCCATGCGTATGGCCAAACTGTGGTTGCCGCCCAGAGCCCAAGCTTGCACACGCTTGAAGTCCATGAGAAAAACGTCACCGGTTGGCCACATTATCGAGATGAGGACATCCATTTCCGAAAATCTAAGCCAGCCGGGAGAGCCCTGCTGAACATTGCCCTCCAGCTCAAGGGAAATGTTCCCAGACCGGAAATTTTCGGCCTTCACGTCACTCTTGATGGTCGGACCAGAGACCCCACCGGCCAGGCCCTGAACGAGGATGTCGACATCCTTTCTCTGCCAAGCTCTATCCCCCTCGACGTTGATTACGTGATGGGCTCCCCTCACGTGCGAGAAAAGTGTCATACACGCCTGAGTCCCACATGCGCCAAGGTCGAAGCTCTTGGCAATCCTGGAGTGACTGTAATCGCCCACTGCGGGCACTCGTTGGGCCGGCGGCCGCCCTCGCCCATAGCTGAGAAAGCATTCCATGAGCTGTCGGACGGGAGAATCGCCCGGGAGTGGCCCGAGTGGTCCGAGCCGGGTGCTCACCCACTCCTGGTAGTCCCTGACGGTCCCGACGTGTATGCGCCGATAGGGGTGTTGCACGCGCTTGCGGAACGCGATGAGCTGGTCGTCAGGAAAGCCGGCCAGGACGACGAACTGCTCGGCGTACAATGCGGTGTGCAGGTCGTGCGCCAGCAGCTGGAGTAATGCGGCGACTCCGTTGTCATGCAGAACCAGTCTAACTGGAATCTGTTGACTGCCGAGGTTGAGGAGCGCCGCTCCGCATAGCACTTCATCCGGCCGGCAGGCGGTGGTGCCCAGCCAACCAGCGGCTTGTGCGGGCGCAATGAGGTCGAGCGCCTGCTGAACAGCTGGCGTAGCCCGTCCAGGGGCGAGAGAGTGCATGCAAGCTCGGCCGAGGATGGCCGGGGTGATGGGTCTTGCGTAGTATATCTAGAAATTGGTAAAATGCCTACATTCGGTGCTGTGCGTGCGCCGAAATGCCCTGCTCACGGGCGGCCACATGCCGGCCGACAATCCCATCACCTCGGATGCCTCACATGAATCTGCTCGTCATCGACGCGACCCAACCGCGCGTTCAGTTTGCTGTTTTCTCCACCGCCCGCCGAGTGGAGGAAGTGCTATCCGGCCACTTCGACGCCGAGGCTGGCGACATGTTGGTCATTGCGGACGCCGGTGGCGCGGTGCTGAACGAGTGCGCCGTCCCGCCGGGCGTTGGACTGGAGGCTTGCCTGGCGCAGGTGATGCAGTGGCTGGGCGCGCGTCAAATTCGCATTGACGCTTTGGTGCATCGCCAAGGTGGGACCAGTGCGCGCGCGGTGCACTACCTCCGCACCGCGCATGCAGGCGTGCCGCAGGTGGTGTGTCTGGTCGACGTCGAGGGAGGTGATTTGGCGCCGCTCGCGCGCGGAGCAACGGTGGCGATGGCCAACCCGGTGCCAGCGGTGCCGTTGGCGGCGTAGCGACAGTGTGGGACCGTCTTCGCGACGGTGTGCACTAAAGAAAAAGCTGGCATTGAGCCAGCTTTTTTCATTCACCGGGCCGTGCCGGCCAAGCGGTGTAAGACGTGGAGGACGTTGCCGCCAATCATGCGCCAGATGCCCATAGGCGTGTAGTCCTGGGCTTTTCGGCATTGCCGCCCGGCATCCGTACTGCGGGTCTTGCGCGCCTGCGCTTCAGCCTGCAACTGTGCTTTGTCCTGTCCGCACATGAGCGGCTTCATATTCTGGACCGACCCGCGAAGCGACTGAACCTCTACGAGGCAATACGCCAACACGCCGTCTGGCGCGGACGGAACCACATCCAGGACCGGGTTAGGCTGGTCGCAAGGGTCTCGGGAAATAACGTAGGGCAAGATGGCAAACCCGGCGAGGCTTGCTACCGTGATGGTTAGGAATCGGCGGAACGCGGAGAGTTTGTTCCCGTCGTGCTTGCGGTTGCGATGTCGGACATGTCAGGACTCCTCGCGTGCCCGCTCGCGGGCCAGGTCGCGTTGTTTGATGGTTTCCCGTTTGTCGTGCTTCTTTTTGCCCTTGGCCAGGCCGATGACGAGCTTCAGTTTGCGCCGGCGCACGACCGCCAACGGGACAACGGTGTAGCCGCGCTCTACCACCCGGCGCTGGAGTTTGGCGAGCTCAGCCTTGGTCAGCAGCAGTTTGCGGCGACGCTGCTGTTCGCGAGCCACCAGAAGCCCCTGCGCATGCTCCGCGGCGGGCGTGACGGTCATGGCATCCAACCATGCCTCGCCCCCAACCAGGCGAACGAAGGCGCCGCCGCCGTTGAAATGGGCCCGGCCGCTCAACATGGACTTCACCTCCCAGCCCTCGAGCACCATGCCGGCTTCCAGCGTGGCCTCGATGGTGTAGAGATGGCGTGCCTGACGGTTCTCGAACACGGTCGTCATGGGACTTTACTCGCAGAATTGATTCTGCGAGATATATCATTAAACAGACAAAATGACAACGCCCCAGCAATGCCGGGGCGTTGAAGCGACTATTGGGTGACCAGGCTATCGCGACCCGGTGACGGCTCAAGCGGCCGCCAGATACTGGCTATCGTTGGCGAGTATCGATTTTGCGCTGTTCACGGTCGAAACCGCCGGGTGGTCGCCTACCCACGTTGCCGCCTTTGCCTTCGTGCGCTGTCAAAACCTCGCACCCCCATCAGCTGCACACACATTGCCGGAATCGAACCGGTCGCCCCAGGTTAGGTCACTACTCTCAAGCGGTCTTATCCGCGCCCGTCTCACCTACCTGCTCTGGCCTAGAGCTGGCATCAACGGTTGAAGTCTCTATCCTGTGCGCTCACCAAAGACGGATGTGCACCTGGTGGAGGTGGGCGGGAATCGAACCCCCCTTCCAACACACGTTAACTCCAGAGGAATTACAACGATTTGCGAAGTATATCAATGGCGCCGGATATTGTCAACTTCAAAGAATGAGAAATCCCCCACTTGAGACACTGGCACACGACCAGGCTCAGCGGTGGGGGACGTCGTGTAGGAGGTATAGGCGGTTCAGCGGCCCGCCTGTCACCTATTAGAAGCGAACGGTGAAATTCAAGCCGGCTTCCGTGGTCGTGTTCTTCGGTTCCAGCATGCCGTTGGAGATGTTCGACTGGCTCAGCTTCCAGCCGCGCACGAACGGCGTGATGATGATGTCGCGGTTGCTGTTGTTGCCGTGGTAGGTGAAGTCGGCCGCCAGCTCGGCGCCGTAGCCGTGCTGGTTCAGCGTCGTACCGCCCATAAGGTCCACGGATTGGCGGCCCAGCAGGATGACCTTGGTTTCGAGGCGCGGCGTGATGCTCCAGGCCTGGCTAATCTGGAAGGGGCGCTCGACGCCCAGGATGGCGTACACGCGGCGGTTGACGCGACGGTAGCCGCCCGGGCCAGCGTCATCCAGGTGGTCGGTCAGCTGGCGGTAGCCCAGACCGGTGATGAGCGCCGTCTGGCTCCACTTCGGGCTGGTCATCTTGTAACGCACGTTCGTCTCGAAGTACGAACGGCCCAGGTTGTGGATTTGCAGGTCGCCATAGCTGCCGTCTTGGTACGAGCCCGTGTAGGTGCTGTGGCCTTGTGCGTAGACGGCGTCAGCCGACAGTACGGCGCCGTCGTCGAACTTGCGCGCCACGCCCAGCTTGAGCCCCGGCATGTTCGCCGTTTCTTGCATCACCTTCGAGTCGCCCATGTACTCACGATACTGCTCGCGGTGCACCGTCACGCCCACATCGAAGGTCAGGCCATCGAACGGATTGGCCGCAGCCGGCCAGTTGGGAATCTTGGCCGGCTGCACGGCTGGCGCCGAGCCCGAGAATGCGCTGTAGGTGAACGACGGAGCATCGGCGGCCATGGCGGCGCCAGCGGCCAGCAGGGAGGTTGCTGCGAAGATGAGCTTCTTCATGAGGTGTCCTTGGTTGACGGGATACAATGTTGGTAGCTGAGCGAGGTCTTCGCTCGTCTGAATTGAATATACCGTGAAATATTGCATTGGTCAACGCGTGGCGTTTTGTTGACGCCAGCCGCCCTTATGATATACTGCTAAATATCACTTTCTGCGCGGCGATAAGAGCCATTTTCCCTGCATGAACCCTCTCACATCTCCGGCGGCGCTGCTGAACCATGTCTGGCGCGCCATGACCTTGCGTCATGACTTGCAGGACGTCCCGACTGAGCGAGACGGCTCGATGTTCACTCTGGTCGCCTTGGTGGTGGGAGCCGCGCTGGTACGGTGGTGCCTCACCGGCTCGGACCCGAATGCTCTGGGGCTGACGCTGACTGTCGGGCTGGGCATGGCCGTATGTAGCTTCCTGATGCCCGTTCAAGTCTTCTCGGTCTGTGCATTGGCTTCCATTGGAGTTGACCTCGTCGGCGCTCTGCTTACGTTCATTGGCCTCGACGCCCAGCACGGCCTTATCAATTTCGCGCTGCTGGGTTGGTTGGTTGCAAGCTGCAGCACGGCGCAAATGACGTATCGCCGCGCCGGGCGTGGCGGCGAGCCCAAGTAGCCATCACCCTTACGCTAGAATCGCGTCCCCAATGACCACCACACACCTCTCCCCGACCTATATGAACACGGCAGCAGTAATGGAAGCCCTGGCCACCGCGCAGAGTGCGCTGCAACTCGTGGCAACACCGGTCCGACCGGACGGCACCTACAACTACGACCGCAGGGCGTGCGAGAAGCTTGCTGGCAAAGCGCTGGCCGACATCGGCAAGCTGCTGGCGCCGGCAGCTGCTACTGCTGCCGCGGAGGCTCCCATCGGAACGCAGTTCGGCATGTTCGATGCGGAAGGCGATGAGACCGCACGTGCGGTCCGAACGCTCAGCCGGTCACCCTCGGTGCAGGTTGAAGCGTTCTACCAGCGCCTGGCGGCAAACGCGCCGCGCGCAGTCACCGTGTACACGGATGGCGGCTGCCGCCCGAGCAATCCCGGTCCGGCAGGCTGGGGCGTGGTGATTGCGTCGGGCGACACGGTCATCGAGGAGGCCTCGGGCTTCATCGGGCCTGGCACCAATCAGATTGCAGAGCTGGAAGCGGCTATCCAGGGCCTGCGGCGCACGCCGGAAGGCTCCATCATCGAGCTGGTGTCCGACAGCCAGTACGTGCTCAAGGGTTTGACGGAGTGGCGTGCCGGTTGGGAGCGACGCCAATGGCGAAACGCAGCTGGCGAGGCGGTCGCGAACCAGGACCGCTGGAAGGCACTGTTCGCGCTCGCGGACAAGCGCAAGGTGCGCGCGCGCTGGGTAAAGGGCCACAGTGGCAATCCGTTCAACGAGCGCTGCGACAAGCTGGCCAGCCAGGCCATCACCGCTGGGCGCGCTGCGGCCTAAGTATGGTGAACAAAAGAGCGGCCGCAAGGGCCGCTCTGGAGTCAGGGTTCAACTGCTGGATTATCTAGCCGCAGGTCAGTCCGCGTAGAAGCAACCCGCGCAAACTTGGCGGTACCGCGCATCACCAATCAGGACCTGGGGGCCTTGGGTAATGCGATTTCCGTCAGCGTCGACGCGCATGTTCATGGTGGCTTTCGACCCACACGCACACACGTTCTTCAGCTCCTCGATGTCCTCCGAGAGCGTCAGCAGCATAGCTGAGCCGGGGAACGGCTGCCCTTGGAAGTCCGACCGCAAGCCGAAACACAACACCGGGACACCGAGCTTGTGCACCGCGCGATGGAGCTGCGTGACCTGTTCGGGTGTTAGGAATTGAGCTTCGTCGATGAGGACCGCGCCGAGCGCCTCGCCCGCCAAGAGCTTGAATCCGGCGACTCGGACGAACATGTCCGTATCGGCGTTGAAGACCTCGGCCGGCCGACTAACGCCAAGGCGTGATGTGACGCTACCCACCCCGAACCGGTCATCGACCTGCGCCGTCAGCAGCAGCACGCGCTTCCCGAGGGAGGCGTAGTTGTGCTCGATTTGCAGCAGTTGAGTCGATTTTCCTGCGTTCATTGCGGCGTAGCGAAAATGCAATTTGGCCATATGTTTCCTTGTATGAGAGACAGCTACAGGCTGCTCCCCGTATAGGCGCAAATTCTATCGATTCCGCAGGGCAATCATGCCCTGGTGGGCCTGCCTATACTGGGCGTGGAAAAAGAGGCCGGTCCTCTCTCTCCTCCTTTGAAGTAAGTCGGACGGACGCCAGAGTGCATTGCCCTGGTGTCAGTGGACTTTGGCGTCCGTCCAACCGAAACAAAGGAGAAACACCATGCCGGCAAACCAAGTCATCGCAGCAACCCTGAAGAAGGCCGAGGAAAAATTCAGCCTGCAGTACGCCGCGAAGCTGCATGCTCTGATGAGGGCCGGTGACCCGTCCGCACGTCAGATGCTGCGTGCCGTCCTGCTGTGACGCCAGAACACGCCGAGACCATTTGGTCTGGGCGTGTTTTTCTTTGCGCGGGCGAAAGGTGTGGCTTGGCCTTGCTCGCTATACCTCCTCGTAGGTCATCGCAACCGCCCTCAGTGGCGACATCAACGGAGAGGTCAAGGTATGGGAACGAAGGCATTGGTGATGGATGTGGTCCACACGTTGGTCCGCAAGAATCCGACCACGGGTTCCACCGAGCGCACGACTTATGTCGGCGCGCTGCGCAACAAACCGCATGGTTGGCGAGTCGACACGACTGTGCCGCCGCGGCGCGCCATGGCCTGTGAATCCGGCACCGCGTAGAACCGCGCTGTCAAAACTCAAGCCCCGCGCAGTCTGCTGCCGGGGCTTTTCACATGGCTGAGAGAAAGAAAAGGCCGCTACTTCAGCGGCCTTTAGAGGGTGAACGGACCCGTGTCAGCATGGCAGACCGTGGTACGTCCTTGATGTTTTCCTTGGCCTGGCGGGCGGGCCGCATTACAGAATCGCACGCAGCTCATCGCGCGGGTTGGCGCTAAGGAGCGGCACCGACCTGGCCAGCAAATCCAACTCACTTGGCCTGGAGCCCGACGCCATAGCGAGGTCACCCTGCGCACGTGCCAACTGGGCCTGCAGAATTGCAATCTGCCGGCGCTTGCGCGCCTGGAACGCTTCCACGGCCAGTTCAACGGTTTCGCATGCGAAGCGCTTATGCGATTTGTCGAGAATGAACCGCTTTTCGCCGTAGACCGAAATCCACTTGCCACACTTGGTTACCTTGATGATGGGATACGGCCAGACCACCAACTCGGCGCTGCCCGGGCCCACCGGGTTATCCCATTCGTCCAGCGAGGGTGCGTAGTGCCGAGCTTCGACGCGATACAGCATTCCCAGCCCGAAGTCGGACGAGCAATGCATCATCCTTGGTTGCATGTTCTCTCCTGTGTCGGTAGCAAAACAGGGTGAAGAAGCTCTCCACCCTGCCCTGAGCACGACGGTTTCCGATTACTTGACCTGGTTGCCTGCAGCCGCCTTCAACTGCTCCACCTTGCGACGCATCGTGCCGAGCACCGAGAACTGGCTAGCCAGCAGCTCGGCGTCCGTCTCGGGAATGGCGTCAGCCAGCCCCAGCAAGGTACAGAGCTGTCGCAGGCGTGTTGCCACATCCGCTTGCGGCGCGAGCGTTGCCGCTACTTCCGGCTCGCCGCCGACCGACTGGCGCCCTTCGTTGTAGGCCATCAGCAGAATGCTCTGCAGAAGGCCCAAATCACGGAAGGTTTCCGGGCGGTCCACCGACAATCGAGCATCGACAATGAAGTGCGTCTGGTCGAGAAGGTCGAAGGCTTGGAACGCCAGCTTCAGCGTCAGGTCACAGCTATCAGGCATCAAGGTTTTGCCTTGCGCCGTGCGCGCGGCCGCCTTGATGTGCTCAAGGGTTTGGCCTCGTTGGAGTTGCAGCTGCATGGTTGGTCCTTGTGGGTTAGCAGTAGCCTGCGTTGATGAGCTTGTCAGCCGCCGAGAACGCGCGGTGTGCGCTGCGGTCCGGAATGCGCAACTTGGAGTCAACAGCGAGTGCGGTCTGCAGGCGCAGGCGCGACTCTTCCAAGCCAGGGATGCCCAGCGTCGCCGCGCACAGGTAGGCCGTGGTTTCGGCTTCCATGTCACGCAGCTCGGCTTCGTGCGGCACGCCCTTACTAGGCACATCTGCGGTGTGGCCGAGCAGGACTCGAGCCATTTCGCGGATGCGGCCGTAGGTCGGGTGTGCTTCCAGCGGCGAGACGGCAATCTCCTTGCCTCCCGCCCAGCCCAGACGCATGTCAGACACGCTCGTGAACTCGAACGGACGCTCCTTGATTTCCAGGAAATCGAGGGCGGCAGTCACGTTCCAGTCCTTGTCCGCCTGCGATTCCGGCTCGTACGCCTCCCCGTCGGTCTGGCCCATGTGGAACCAATAGGAGCGCAGGATGAACCGGTTGAACACCTTCTCCTCACGCTCCTCACCCGTGTCGTCCTTCTTTTTGGTACGAATGGGCACCGGCATGATGAGCGAGATGCTCGCCTTCTGCCCCTTCTGCACCGGCCGGTTGGCACCGAGCCAGCCCTTGAAGGTGTTGATGGGGGTCAGCGGCAGGCCGCGCGCACGCAGTTGCGTGCTGGCGAGCCAACGGTTGGCAAGGCTATATTGGTGGAAGTAACGATACGCGGCCGACAATTCACCAGGTTCGCGCACAGCTTCCTCCAGCAAGTCGTACCAGTCCGGGGAGTCACGACGCTCGGTCGCGTTTACAGTAGTTGCGGTCATTTGATGTAGCCTCCAGTAGAATGTGCGCGCGCAGGAGAGCACCTTTCGGTGTCATAACGCGCATTTCACGATATATTACCTGCAAACGAGTATAGGTGGCTTGCCGAGATGAGCAGCGGTATACTCGCCGCGCACGACGGGAGGACGGTGATGCGCTTGAACACGTTGTACCTGGCCAAGGACTACATGGGTGCGCAGGTGCGCCACAACGTGACGTTACTAGGCCAGCCGAACGGGCAGCCAAGGGTGACGGCGCTGGTGCTGCGCAAGGGTGACCTGGGCTGGTGTCTGCTGGCCGATGCGCCCGACAACCCCGGTGTGTCGGTTACCAACGGCGTGGAAAACTATGCCGAGGCCGTCTGCCACGCGCTGGAATGCGAAAGGTCCGACCTGGTTTGGTTCGAGCTCGATAGCACTGGGGCCTTCGACCAGCTCGAGGTGCTGGGCGGCCGTGCCGGGTTTACTCCGGTCAACGAAGCTGGGTTTGCCCCGCGCAGCCAAGAGGCTTTCCTGGCGCGGGCTCGGCGGGTGTTCGGCGCGGCCCTGCCCCGCGCGTTCGTCGACGCGGTCATTGTGTGCTCCGACCGGTTCCAGCCATAGAAAAACCCTCCGGCTAGGCGGAGGGTTTGGTGAGGGGTGAGTGTTGCTAGTCGGACTCGGAGTCGGGTTCGAAGCTGATGGGCTCGCCATCCTTGCCGTTGCGGGCTTGTTGTTCTACGAACTCGTCTACGTCAAAATAGTCCATGATGTTTTCCTCGTAATCAAGACATACAGCGATTGATTCGCTGCATCCAGGTATAGAGCGCGTGTCCCAGGATGCCGGCCGGAATGCGGCAGCAAAAGACAAAAAAAAAGCCCGATGGCACGTAGCGCATCGGGCACAAGTCTCTGGGATGAGGCTATCAATCCCGTGGACCGGTCCTTTCGGGACCGACGGAGGAAACAACACCAAAAACCGGTTGCAGAGGAAATTTGTTTCTGCAGTTCATGGTTTGTATAGTACGATAAATCTCGCATTCTGTCAATGACGTATATAGCAAAACTTGAAAATGCACTGCGCTGCGGCAAGTTTACAACATGCGCAGCCAAGCGCCGGATGTGCGCGCCAAAGAGAAACGCCCATCCTCGCAAGAGAATGGGCGTAGAGTGCGGTGACTGGTTAGGCCGCCAATTGGAATCGCGCGAGCAGCGCATCCACCTGCCGATAGAGGCCGTCGAAGTCGCCATCGCGGTTGACCAGGGTTGCGTCGACCGGCGTGTCGAGCAGCGCGATTTCCGACGCATGCTCCTCGCCCGTGTACTCGATGTCCGTACCTGGGCGCAGGATGCGCGCCATGACGGCACCCATTGCACGCAGCGCCGGCGGCTCGTTGAACAGGCGAACATCGGTGACAATGACCTTCTCGTAGGCAGCGGCCTTCTGGCAGCCCTGCTTCACCCAGTAGTCATCGCCATACCGCATGCGGCGATACTCGGTACCCCACCGCTGGGTGACCCAGCGCGGCGCGCGTGGCTCGTTCAGCTGGACGTGAAGTTCACCCACGGGAATCGCGGTGATGCTCCCATAGTTCGCCACCAGCCCCAGGCTCTCGAGCGCGACGTCAACGAATTCATCGTCCGTGCAGTGCTTTAGCGCAAGGTAGTCCTGTGGGGTCTCCTTCAGCTCGCGCTCTTCGAGTCGCTCAACGGTCGTGCCGAAGGCGTAGGCAGTCTCCTGCTTCAGGCTGTCGGCGAAAGCAACGCGTTCGAATCCCATTGTGGCCAGGTAGTCCGCCACCGTGTCTTTGCCTTGGGCAAGTGTCGGATAACGCCGCCCGGCAGGAAGCCCGTCAAGGCCCCCGCCGATGAGACCGATAATCATGGTTTCTCCTGTTAGAACAAGCTTTGTTGAGTAGGCTCCGGCAACGACCAGGGACGGCCGTCGGCCAGAGCAGCAAGTACGTCGCCGTGACACAGTGCGTGCGGGGTTTCGTGCGACTTACACCAGCAGCCAAGGACCTTGCCGCGCAGACTACCCACCTTGGCCAGCAGCTCAGGCTTTGTGTGGATGTAGTTCGCGTACGCTTGAACAACCTCCTCTCGAGTGCCATCTGCGCCAACCTTGAACGGGTTGGCCCACACGGACTCAGGGAAGGTGTCGCCCACCCGACGGCCGATGTAGACGTCGTACGGGGCCTCCTTCACGTGAACCACGCGCGTCTCGGCAAACGACACCGATGCGAAGGGCTCCCGCGGCAGAGCTGCGCGCGGGCCAAGCCAGGGACGCCACTCCTCCGGAAACGAGCAGTTCGTTGGCGCTTTGCAGAACAGGGGCGCAATTTCGGCGTCTTTGTAGCCCGCTAGCCCGCAACCAACGCGCGTGACAAAGAAGCGGTCATGCGGATGTCGCTTGGCGTGGTCAATGAACTCGGCAACGAACGGCTTAATGGCGGCCAAGGGCAAGGTTTGACTTGGGTCGTTGAACGAGGGCCGGGGGTTGTCGGGTAGCGGGCGGCCATCCTTGGTCGGGATGCCGTAGCTTTGCCATTGTCGCCCAGGTCCCACGCCTGGCTTCGCACCAAACTGCTCCTTCGCGACAGCCGCCGCCCCTTTGCCGTGACGACCAGCCAGGTTCGAGCCAAAGACGAAGACCTGCCCGTCTGTCGGCAACAGCCCGTCTGCGTGGAACGTGCGGTCAGCCGCCAGAACGTGCGCGACAAACCGGTCGTAGGCGTCGGCGTTGGCCAGGTTGAACACTGGGATACCCCAGCGGTCCGCCAGGACAATAGCCGTCGCGGTGCCACCGGTGTCGCGCGTGCGCGTGGCTTCGGACACGCAGCCATCGCGGGTCCAGCACAGCACGAAACTAACCGGCGTAGCCACATCGGCGCCGAGAACCTGGCCGATGTTCCGCGCGTGCAGCGCGGCGGGGCCGCGCGAAAGTCGCTCCCAAGCGGGGTGGACGGTTGCCGCAACCTGGGCATGAGCCTCGGTTGGATACAGCTTCGTGTCGGCATGGCCGTTGAAGCCGCGCCAGGGTAGCCAGATTTCCTTGGCGCCCCGGCCCGCATCGCACCCTTCTTCGAAAGCAGTGTCCGCCCCCTCCGCTGCTCCGGAGCGCAACACATAACCGCGCGCCGCCAGGCGGTGCGCGAGTTCGCGAATGCGCTGCAGGATGTTGGCTGGCGTTTCACGCGAGCCAACGCCTGCGTAGTAGCGTTGTGACATGGTTTGTTCGGTTTTCATGAAGCATCTCCCAGAGTTTGACCTCGTGTCGTATAGGGCCAACCCTGGGAGAAGCCGCTGGTGTACGGCTGCGAAGTGTTCTGAGAATATACTACAAAACACGAGAAACGCAAGTGATGTACGGTGCTTGGTGCCTCAGGAGACTCTCATGGTTGCTGTCGTAGTGCCTACACGTTCGGAGCTCAAACCGACCTACATCAAGGCGTCGCGTACTGACGTGTTACTGGCGAGCAATGAAGCGGCGCGACACCTGGAGCGAAAACTCGCTTCGGATGAAAGCACCTTCCTGACCATCGAGCTGGCGCGCCGTGAAGCTTGGAACCGTCGCTGGTGGGCTCGGCTGATTCCAGCGCTACGGCTGAGCACGGACCCTGGCAGCATTGACCTGTGGGGAACCCGTGGCGGGGATACCCTGGACGGTCTGGACACCGCCGTGCGGCTCAGGATGGGCGCATGGAAAGTGGAGCAGGCCCGCAAGCTCGCCGCGCAAGCTCGCAGAACGACCGAGACCAACATGCTGGTTGAGAAGTCGCTGTACGACCTGGTCTTTGGCTGGGCCGGCGCCCGACAGCCGGCCGGCCAGTTCTAGTGCAGTTGCCGCAGGCTCTCTCCCAGCCAGCCTTCCAGAGCGCCAGGCGGTAGGTCGGCGCCAACGTGTCGCGTGAGCAAACCCCGGTCTTCGACGATGACCGTGTCGATGACGTCCCGCAAGACCTCGTAGTGGGCGCCGAACAGTTCTCCGTGCTGGTGCCACTGCGCGCATGCGCGCTTGATTAGGGCTTCCAGCCCGTGCGCATCGTAGACCGCCCAGCTGTAAACGATGAGCCAGGGGCTGGCCATGCCGGCGCCGCCTAGTTCGGCCACACGAGTTGCGGGGTCACGGCGAGTGCAGCCAACCTTGTGCAAGCCAGGCCAAGAGGCATTTGCAGCCAGGTAGAGGTGGCCATTTCTGGAGGCACGCCACATCGGTAGCCCCTCCAGAAGCGCTTCCTTCTCTAAATCTCCGACCTCTCCCTCTTCGAAAAGGACGGGTTTATTTCGCCTTGCGCCTTGAATAGCTCGCGCCGCAGCAGTAAGGGGGTCAAAATGCCGATACAAGGTCAACTCCACCAAGATTGGTGGTATAGTTGGGAAGCTCGGTTATGCTCACGCTTTTCGGCTGAAAATAACAAAAAAGCCACGATGACGCGTAAAATTGCGGCCAATCTTTGGAGCTAAACGGAATGTCCTCCTATCAAAAGCTCAAGCAGAAACTCGAAGCGCTGGAAAAGCAAATTGAAGCAGCCCGGGCAAAGGAAATCGAACAGGTCGTCCGGGATATTCGAGCCACGATGGACCTGTACCGGTTGACTCCAGTTGACCTCGAGACGCCGGCCGAGCGCGCAAGGCGGCTGGGCCCGGCCAAGCGTGCCAAACTGGGTCTGCGCTTGGGTGAAACGACAGAAAAGCCAATTGGTCACCTGCCGCCCCAAGCGGCCCGAGCCGTAGGGCGGCCTTTGAGGTGAGCGGCAACAGGCTGGAGCCAGCGTACGCTCATAGCTCAGTGCCTGTTAGCGGGCAGAAGAAGAACACAACCATAAATTTGTAGCCAGTCAGGGGGATGTAATGTCGAGCTATCCAGAACTCGTTGCGCAGATTCGTGTGCTAGAGCAAACCGCAAGGGAAACCCGAGCTCGAGAGCTGCCCACGGTCATTGCCGATATCCAGGAGAAAATGGCCTTGTTCGGGATAGCGCCAAGTGATGTCATGCCCGAGTTGGGGGGCCGCATGGAGAAGGCGCCGGCCAAAAAGCGAGCCATTCGCTTTCGCGACGACGAGGGCAATACCTGGACAGGTGGCGGAAGTCACCCGCGCTGGCTAACAGCCAAGCTGGCAGCTGGCGCAAAATTGGACGATTTTCGAGTCGCCTGACTAGAATCTCAGTCGAAGATAACCCCCGCAGCGCGGGGGTTATGACGCCCACGTACAGACCTTGGATGCGGTCTCGTCCGCCAATGTCATAAGAAATTGCGGCCAGAGGTCATTCCAGAAACCGACCGCCTGAGGGTTCGCGACCTTTCCCACGTACTCACTGGCCGCAGAGAAGAATTCGTCAGCGCCCGGGAATTGCAGGTCGATGTCTTCGCTCAGCGAGGCCATTGAGCAGTAGAACGCAGCTTCCGAGGTCGCGCCTTCCTCCGCCAGGTTGGTGCGAATGGCGCGCGCCTGGTCGTCGTTCATCGAGCCCTTATCTCGTCGACGTGAGAGCTGCTGTTCGACGTTCTTCAACGTGGTCGGGCCGTCAAAGACCTGTGCGGCATCGCCGAGGCACTTGTTCACGAACGTATCGAACGGCAGCTGGTGCAGGAATTCCTTGAATGGGGTCGCCAGCGTGCTCCACGTGTGGCTGAAATTGCCATAGCTGGAGTGGACCATTAGCGTGCCGCCGAAACTGTGCCGCGTGCTCGACCAATAGTGCAAGGCAATGATGGCATGCTCGCCGGCCCCAGTGACCGTGTACAGGTCGCAAGTGGTCTTGCTAACAGACATGGGTTCTTCCTCTAAGTCGTGGCCGCGCCGTATGGCTCGTCTGCGGCCAAAGCTAACGGCCGTGGCCAGGGGCAGTCACGCAGGCCTGCAGGTACGGCGTGGGGTCCAGGAGCACCGGCGGACGTTGGTCATGGATGCGCCATTCGGGTGCGTGGCGGTTACCGTGCCGGTGGAGCTCGAGATGCAGCATGCTGCGCGGGCGGCCCTTGTCCTTGGCCAGCACCGTCAAGACGGTACCAAGCGGAGTGCCGGCTTCCACGAGTTGCCCAGGCGTGACGCAAGGGAGAATCTCCCCATAGACCACCACGCCAGACGGGCCTTCAACAAACACCGCCCATGTATCAAGCCACCAGGGCAGTCCGGCATGCGGGCCAGTGAAGGGAACGACTGTCACCACCTCCCCCGTTTCCACCGCAGTGACTTGGGTGCCGGCGGGGACATACAAGTCCACACCCTCGTGCGTGTGATGGGCTCGACGAACCCCGAATGCGCCCGGGTGCGGAGCAAGCGGCAAACCCGTCTGCGCGGCAGCCATGGTCGCCCAGGACTGGCTATCCACAGTGGGGATGAGCTGGAGCGGAATGGGCGCGCGCCAGAGCGAGGTCATATGGACTGGTACGGTCGGGCAACCACGTCCATCACGAAGCCCAAGAACGCCAGGATACTGATGATGATGGGGCCCGTAGCAACGAGCCAAACGAGCCCAGCAGCCACACCATTCAAAACGGCCGGTACGCCGCCAACGGCGCCAATGGCGTCGTACAGAACCCCAAAGCTTGGGGTCGTCCAATAGACGGACAGATATATAACGATACCGATGACCATGGCGACCGTCACTGCAGCGATGCGCGAACAGCTCTGGCCGATAGCCTTGTCTTTTGCAACGGTCAGCGCGAATCCGTTCATGAGCAGGAATGACAGCACCGCTGCACCGTACCAACTGATAAGGGGATGGAGGCCCGCCCATGTCTGGAGCGCGCCGAACATGGCGCAAACGAGCTGGTTGACGCTGGCGACCATTGGGCCCACCGTAAAGGGGCTTGTCGTAAGAAAGATGAGACAGAGCGTTGCGGCGACGTACAGTTTCAATCCTGTGCTGCTTGCTTTCGTCATTGCGCTGTCCGGCGCAGACCCAATCGTCTCTTCCATGAAATCTTCCATAACCAAGTAGTGTTCGAAGTTAGCGGCGTGCGGCCGCGCGAATCGGTTGCTGCCCCACCGGCACCGCGGTCATCCGGTCACCTTCGTCGGGGCGGTGGCGCGCGGGTCCGCAAAGAGCGCCGTCAGTTGGGCGACGCGCTCGGTATCCGACAGCGCAGCATTGGTCAGGATGCTGCGGGCGCGGTACTGCTTGAACGCCAGTTCGTCTGCGCGCTTGCCCAGCGCCTGAAAACGTTCGTCGTTGGCGCCCAGCGGCTCGGTGGTGTGGACAAAGACACGACCGTGGTCCCAATCAAACCCCAAAGAAACACCGCGGATGCCCTTGGCGGGCGTGCCACCAACATGCGCCACGCCCGGGTTGTAGGGGACTTCGACTGGCAGATGGCCATGGCCGCGTGCGACCACATCGAGGAGCGCTGCCATCAGCATTTCCACGCTGAGTGCGTCGGGGTTCAGGTTGGACGTTGTCATTGGGTAGGCCGAGGCTCGGCTCCATGTGAGGCACACGTCGAGACGGCGCCAGTTGCTGTGCTATTCAATACAACGAATGTATCGCAAAACAAGCAATATGCCAAGTGTTTTTGGCGTGTATTTTCAGCCAGGCGAAGTTGGCGCCTACGCCGTAGGCTTGCTGGTGGAAATGCGGGCCATGAGGTCGTCGAGACTGACCGACTCGGCGGTCTCGAACGCGACCTCTTGGCGGGACTTCCCCCAGCGGCGATGCCGGACCTCACGGAAGAGCCGGACGTTGCGAAGGCTGTCTGTCGACACCTTACGATTGGAGGTCCGGACCGAGTCAGCCAACGTCTCCTCCCACTGCTCGGCGTGGAAAAAGACCGCGAACGCTAGGTGCTGCTCGTCGCCCGTCAACTGCGCCAACTTGCGCCCGACCAGTTTGCGCATCGAATCGGCCTCGCCGCGGGCCTCCTTCCACTGCTCGCTGTTTCGCGGATAGCAGTCAGCCAGCGCATCGCGGTCGGCAATGGCGATAGGCAGCGCGCGGGCAAAGAGGGTGTCGTCGGAGAGTTTTGGCATGGCGGCTACTGTACGGCAGAGTAGACGTGGGCTGCAATGAGCGGCAAGCGTTAAAACACGCCGTCGTTGCTGCGGACCTCGAACTTGCCGTTCTCCCACAGAAACTCCCAGCTATCCGAGACATTGTGGCGCGCGCTTACGCGCAGGAAGCCCCACAGCCCTCCCGTTTCGGTCGGCGCCACAGAGTTAAGCCCTAGCACTCGAACAGGCGCGGCCGTGCCCCCATCCATATCGTGGAAGGTGTACACCTCCCCTTCACGATAAGCCGCCACAGCGTTCAGCCAGGCAGTCAATTGCGATGTCAACTCGCTTCGAGCGGTCGAATACCGCTCAGCCAGTTTGCGAGTCAACGCCGCCCTGGCGCTCACGAAATTCTGGATGAGCTCGTCACCTTCCGGCCCAATGGCGGCGGCGACCGACCCGCGAATATCAGCCGCGGTAGAGTGGCCACTCAGCAGCAAGCCGCTCAGTACGCTACCCTGAGCAGACTTCTCGCTCGCCTGGAAAGCGCTGAGCAAGCGCCCAGCATTGTTGATGGCAGCGCGTTGGTTGGGCGTGACGGCAGGCATGGGAATCCTCGCATTTGGTTTTCATTTAGTATATGCAAATATATGTTATATGGCAAGCAGATTCTCGGCCTGACAGAGAAAAGCCCACCGTGAATCTGGTGGGCTGGAGGACGTTCAGAATTTGCCCTCTGCGTGCACTTTGTCGGCCAGCCCAGCATAGGCGCCACGGGGGACCCCGTCGAGCAACGACACCGCCACCCACGCCGTCCGGTCTTTTGACCAGAGCACCTTGCGAGGTTCGTCCTTGTCGACGGCCCACAGGTTCTCGCAGTACGGGTCACGGCCCCCGGTCATTGTGCGGAAGAGCCGACCCGCAAGCTTTCTGGCTTGGGTCGGGTTGTCAACCTGGAATTCACCAGAAATGCCGCAGGGACGGTCTTCGCAGGCCGCCTTTGGGTGGCCCCATTCAACGATGGCTTTCATGGATTTGCCTCAGTGGAGAGTGGGGTTGGAGTCGGCTTGCACTTGACGAAGCGTGTCGACCACCGCGCGGTTGCGCGCATGGCTCACGTCGTAATGCTGGCTGATGACATCGGCGAACTCGCCAAAGGTGTACGACCTGGGCGGCTGCGTACGGACCAGGTAGCCGTAAGCGGCTACGGCCAGGCGAACGGTTTCGTGCTGCTCTTGGGTTGCAACAAACGACTGGAGCGTCAGCTCACGGGTCGCCGTTACGGTCATGGACGGCATAGTGTTTCCTCTCATGGTTAGAACTACGCCTCCGTATAGCCGTCGCGCTATACAAACCGTCTCATCTCTCATTTCAGCTGAACATGAAGAATGCGCTCGTGAGCCCCGACAACAGTGCGTCGACACAAGACTGGCACGCCTGGTTGGAAGAGTTGCAGGAGATGCCGCAGACGGCGGCGGTGCGTCAAGCGGCCAAGCGTGCGGAGCAAGTGCTGAACACGCGAAAGCGCCAAACCATCGCGTCGCACCACAGCGCGCACCTGCCGGCCCACTAGCACCGCGCGTAGGGCAAAGAAAAGCCGACAGCAGATGCTGTCGGCTAGGAGAAGCGTGAGACCAGCCCTACTGGACGTCCAGAGCCGGCGAATAGTTGCCCTTGGCTGCCCATTCAACGGCTGAGTGAACCCCGGCAATATCAGCAAACTCGGCGTCGACCTTGCCCGCGACGTAGTTCCGTTGAGCTAGCCACTTGTCGCTTGTTGACCGGCGCTCGGCGCTCAGCTTGGCGATGCCGTGCTTCTCATCCAAGCTAGCAATTTCGTCCTTCAGTTGAGCAATCTGCGCCTCGATGCTTCGCCGTTCTGCGTCGCGGGCTCGAAGAGCGCTATCGAGGGCGGCGTCAGCCGCTTTGTACTCGACCGAAACCAGGGCCTGCTCGGACTCCGCAAGCGCGGCGTCCCGCGCCGCGGTGTAGGCGTTACGCCGCGCGCGATACGCCTGGTCACGGGCCCTCTGCTGCGACCTGTTGGCCGCTTTTTGTTCGACGGTCATTCGTGCCATGCAATTTTCCTCGTGTGGTTGTTTCGCTTCCGGCAGGTCCGGAAAGCTCGTCCGGTATAGCGAGGGCCTCAGCTTTCGCCGTCCGGCGGGGGCGCAGCCTGCTCAACACCAAACGCAGTGACCTGGTCACTCTCGAGGAAGGTCTGCATGCGTTCGATTTCGTCATCGAGCGCGGATTCGTGCCACTTATCGCGAAACGCGATGTAGGCCACCAAACGGCTACGCGTGCCGGTGACGCAACCCGCCCGTTCCTGGTCAAGGGCCGCCCATCTCGGGTCGTGAGCGGAACAGGCGCGATGCTGAGAGTAGAAGCCCTCGTTGGTCTCGTGGACGCGATACTCCCCTTCCGTAATTTTCTTGCCGCAGGCGGTGCACTTCATCGTTCCGTGGGAGCCGTGCGCTGCGTCGCAGTATCGCCAGTTTTTTCGTTTCTTCCCCATGCCCTCTTCCCGTCAGTTGCGCAACCTGCCGTCGACCTACTTCGCAGCGGCCGGTGCTGCCGGCGCGGCGGCCTCGCTCGTCTGCGCGAGGTGCTTGACCGACATACCCAGAAAACCGCGGTCGGTGGTCACGGTGCACGGCGCGTGCACAACTTGGCATTTCTGAACATCGGCCAAGGCCGCCTGACTGCCAAAATAGAAGCAAAGTCCTGCTGCGAGTACGACGAGCACCAGCCAACCCGCAGCGCCAAAAATGGCAAGGTCTTCTGCGCATTCGAAGACCGCGCCCAAGATGTCATCAACCATCAGAAACTCCTCACGAAGAACCGGCGGTGGACCGCCGCGTCACGCTTGCGCCAGCCGATGCAACCAGGGCAGGCCGAAGGCGAAGAACACGCCGACCAGGTAGATGGCCAGCGACGCGCCGTACGTGATGCGGGAAATCTTCTTGTACCGCGCGCACGCGGCAGCCAGGGCCCGGTCAGCCGGGCATGCAGCGGGACGCAGTTGCCACAGGCCGCCGAGCGCCAACATGACGAACGCACCGCCGAAGACGAGCAGCTTGTGCGTGGAAATCCAGATGAGCTGCGGCACCGCGGAGACTAGCGCCGCCAGCGTGGCGCCGGCGCCGAGGCTCACCAGAAGCGCCGGCAGCGCGCAGCACACCAGCGTGGAGCCGCTGCTGGCCAGCGTAAGCCACATGAAACGAGATTCACCCTTCATGGCCGCCTCAGCAGGTGGAGGTGGCACGAACCTCGGCCAGGCTCATGTTGGTCGGCTTGACAGACTTGAGGGTGAAGCCGTTGGACAGCAGCACCATGCCCAGCCCGCCCTCGCTCACCTTGGCGCCGGGGGGCACGTCCAGGTACAGACGACCGCATTCGAGCTTGGGCTCGACGTCGTGCGCACCGGAGACTTGCTTGAGGCGGTCCTTCATGGCTTCGCCGCACAGGGCGCAGTTGAGCCCTTCCAGGGCGACTTCGAGCGTCTCAGCGCTTGCGGCGTTGGCGAGAAGGACGGCGAGCGCGATGGCGCCCACGCGAAGAAACTTCGTAGACATGGTGGTTTTATGGAAGGTGGTACGGTACGGGGAACAGTATACCACAAAACGCACATAAAGCCACCGATGTTTCGGCAAGGCTCTGCAGCTCGCCTACGCGCCCTGCTCGACCACTTCCAAGGCTTCCAGCGCTTCCTCGCCGGCGAGCGCCGGCGTGAGGGTGAACTCGGCGTCGCCGCCCAGGATGCCCGTTTCGCGGACAAAGATGAACCCGGCGTCATGGAGCGCGCGTGCAGCGCCAGAAACCGCTTTGCGCGTGAGCCCCTGCGACTCGACGCACTGTTCCAGCAACCGGCGGGCGTGGCCGCCCATGGCGCGCAGCAGCTCAGCGGCCGCTCCCGCCTCCTCCTCGGTCTGATGGTGCAGCAGAAACATGCGGGCGTGCTACTGGGCCAAGGCCACCAGCCACGCTTCGTCGTGGACTGGAATGCCCAGCTCCTGCGCCTTGGTGAGCTTGCTGCCCGCCGCTTCGCCGGCGACCAGCGCAAAGGTCTTCTTGGACACGGAATCCGACGGTTTGCCGCCCAGCTTTTCGATGAGCGCCTTCGCCTGGTCGCGGCCCAAGCTGGGGAGCGTGCCGGTGACGACGACCGTCTTGCCCGTCAGCGGCCCCTCGGCGAGAACAGCCTCGGGTTCCGGGGCGATGAGCCCCGCCAACGCGTCAATCGTCGGCCCATAGTGCGGGTCGTTGAACGCGGCCCTGAGCGAGGCGACCGTGACCGGGCCGACGTCCGCCACCGCCTGCAGGTCGGCCTCGGATGCCGCGCGCAGCGCTGCCCAGGTGCCAAAGCGACGGGCCAAGGCCTTCGCCGTTGCCTCGCCCACTTCCTGGATGCCCAGGGCATAGATGAACTTGCGCAACGGTCGGCCAACCGACCCCGCAATCGCAGCCTTCAGCTTGTTGGCGGAGACGGCGCCCCAGCCGGGCAGCTTGGCCAGGGCGGCCGCATCAAGCGTGTACAGGTCAGGCAGCGACGCAATCAGCTTGGCGTCGAGCAGCTGCTCGACCGACGATTCGCCCAGACCCTCGATGTCCATCCCCAAGCGGGAAGCATAGTGCGTAATGCGGAACAGCCGCTGGTCCGGGCACGCCGTGCCACCGGTGCAGAAATGTGAGGCCTGGACCTGCACGACCGGCGAACCGCACGTCGGGCAGTGGGTGGGCATTTCCCACTTCACAGCGCCCGCCAGGCGCAACTCGGGCAGCGAGCACACGATTTCTGGAATCACGTCGCCGGCGCGGCGCACCATCACGGTATCGCCCACGCGCACGTCCTTCTCCCAAACCCGGTCCTGATTGTGGAGCGAGACGTTGGTGACTGTGACGCCACCAACAAAGACGGGCTCCAAGCGGGCCACCGGGGTCAGCGCACCGGTGCGACCCACCTGCACGTCAATGGCCAGCGTCTTGGTGGCGCGCTGCTGCGCGGGGAATTTGTAGGCGGTCGCCCAGCGCGGCGTCCGCGCGTTCCAACCGAGCTGCGCCTGTTGTTGGAACGAGTCGAGCTTGTACACGACGCCGTCGATTTCGAACGGAAGCGTGTCGCGCACGTCGCCGAGCTTCTTGAAGCTATCCTGCAGGCCGGCCGGGCCAGTTACGATTTGCGCCTGCTCGCTCACCAGGAAGCCTTGCTCCTGCAGCGCGGCCAACACGGCGGACTGGCTGGTGAACCCGTGTTTCTCCGCGTCAACTAACCCATAGGCGTAGAACGAGAGCCGGCGCGATGCCGCTACTTTCGGGTCCAGCGCGCGCAGCGAACCGGCCGCAGCATTGCGGGGGTTTGCGAGCTCCTTCGTGCCTTCAGCACGAGCCCGCTCGTTGAGCCGTTCAAAGTCCGCCTTTTTCATCAGGACTTCACCGCGAACCGCCATCGTCAACGGGGTCTTGAGGCGCAGAGGAAGCGATTGAATGGTCCGGGCAGCCAGCGTGACATCCTCGCCGACGGCGCCATCGCCGCGGGTCACGACCTGGGTCAGCAGGCCTTCTACATATCGAGCTTCACCCGACAGCCCGTCATACTTCGGCTCTCCGGCGAGAACCAGGCTATCTGGAGGCACACCGAGCTCCTCGGCAACGCGCTGGATGAAGTCCAGCGCCTCCTGCTCATTCATGGAGTTGGCCAGCGACAGCATCGCCGTCGTATGCTCCACCGAGGCCAGAAACGCGGCCGGCGTGCCACCGACGCGCTGCGTCGGAGAGTCAAGGGTAATCAGTTCTGGGTGTAGGCGCTCAAACGCTTCCAGGCTGCGGAACAGGTCGTCGTACACCGTGTCTGGGACCTGCGACACATCCTCGACGTAATAGGCTCGCGCCAGCTCCGTTACGCGGCTCTTCAGTCGGTTGTAGTACGCAATATCCAGGGGTTGCGACATTCGATGGCTCCTTGCTTGATTGTGCAAGTATACCAAAAAACGCCAATAACGACAAGCAAAAATGGCGCCTAGCGGGGGTTGGCAAGCGGGGTGTCGCTACCCCACCGCTTCAAGGGCGAACCGAGTGTCAGCGTGAACTCCAGGTTGTAGCCATGCTGCTCGAGGCGCATGCTGCCGCCATGGAATTGGGCCAGTCGGCGGCAGACGGTCAACTGCAGCGCGGCGGCCACCTCCGGGAAGGTCATGTCGTCAGCTTCAGCCGGCACCAGCTCCATTGGCTGCACGTCCCGTGCGCTCACGTAGTAGACGGTATCCAGCATCTCGCTGCGCACGCCGACTTCGACCGTCGTGCCCGCGTCCTGGGCCGCGTACGTACAGACGGTTTCCATCAGACCACGCATCACCGCTTCAAGCACCGGCGCAGAGGCCGTCGTTTGGGGCAGCGGCCCTTTGCGAAACTCGATGTGGGGGTAGCGCTCTGCGCTGAGCGCCAGCAGCTCACCAATGACGGTGTCGGTGGGCACAAGGGCTGGCGTGTAATCCAAGGCGGTGACTTGCGAAAATCGCACCATAGCGTGCACGGTTTGCTGGACGCGCGCCATGCCGTGCGCGGCGGTGTGGCTGGCATCGTCTGAAATATCCGGGTCGGCCGTCACGACGTCAAAGGCTTCCAGCGTTTCGTGCAAGTTTTCGACCGCCCGCTGAACGAAGCTGTCGGTCGTCTGAGACAACGCATAGACATTCTCGTCCAGCGCCGCCATCCGGTTGCTCATCTGTTCGTGCAGCCGCAAGACTTCGGCCCGGTACTGCCGGTCGTCGGTGACGTCGGTGACCGTCAGGCTGAAATGGTCGTCGCCCATGTTGACCGCGCGCAACTCGAGGGATTTGCCGAGCGACGCAAACCACGCGCCGTAGACTATCGGTGTTCCATCAGGGGCCATGGTGGCCAGCTGCTCGAAGAATGCAGGATGGTCGCGCAGCAACATGGGCCAGCGTTCCGAAGCGCGCCCGCCCAGCGGCGAAGGCCAACCATCGAACGCTTGGAGGCAGGCGCTATTGGCGTCCAACACGACGAAGTCCCGGCCGGTTGTTAACATTTCCGCAAGTTTGCAGTGCGCCTGTCCGATGGGCAGGTGCTCCAGCATCAATCGGTAGCGGTAGGGGCTTTGCCAGAACAGCGCAGCGCGCAAGAGTTGCCGCGGGCGCACGACGGACTTCGGCAGTGCACCGACGTAGTAGCCCTCTCCGTCGTACACCGGAATGGTGTGCGAGCGCCAGCGCCGAAGCATGCTGCGCGCGCCTGCGACGATGCGTTCGGTGAACGTATGCGGCCGGATACCAGCAGGGAGGTCCAGTTCTTTCTCAGAGAACCAGGCAGGTACGCGGAAGGCCAGCCAAACAAAGCCTGCCGCCACAATGCTGTCGAGCGCGATGTGCCACAGCTCCACGAATCCAGCGGGAACTGGCACCCAGCGCAGCACGAGTTCGACAAACCCGTAGCCAACACAGTAGAGAGCGGCCCGTGAAAGAAATATCTTTCTGAGCGACAGCGAGTGCAGTTTTTGCAAAGGATTACCAACCAGCAGCAGCCAACATCAATGCGCGCCATTATATCGCGCGCGATGCCAAATAAGGTACCAATCGTCAAGTTTGCCTAGTCAGACATATGCCGCGACGTGGCTCTCAACTCTTCATGTCCGAGGAATTCTTGCACTTCCAGCGGGGTATATCGTCCACACGTCAAAGCGCAACGCGCAAACGTATTACGCAGGATACTAGGGCCCTGTTTTTTCGTTTTCACGCCTGCTTTTTCGAACCAGTCCGACACCCGGCGAAACAGCCCAGACGGGGAGTAGCCAGAACCGCCGAGCGTCGCGGGGCACAACAATCGGCCAGGAATGCCGCGCAGTGCTCGTTCATCCAACCAGGCGCGTAGCCACGCGCGCCAGGGCCCGTCAGGCAGTACCAGGGTTGTATGCGCCCGATGGACGCCTACAGGCTCAATATGGAGCCGGAAGCTGTCCGTGAGCGCTTCCAGCGACAAATCAGCCAGCTCATTGGCCCGCAAACCCGCGCCCAGCAATAGCGCAGCCATGCCTCGGTCGCGCGCGCCCTTCCACCCGGACAAACCTTCGAGGTGGTCGGCCAAGGCGGCCTGGTCGGCCTCCTCCAGCCCAACCGGCAACGCAATTTCCAGTTCCCGTTCCTTGAGCAACTCACGATGCACTGGGCTGGACTGCTCCCAGCCCGCCGAGCGCAGGTTGCGGTAGACCTTGTCGAGCAGCTGCAGATAGCGACGACGGGTCACCGGCTCCACCTTGTGCACCTGAAAAAATGAGGTGGCCTCCTTGTCCGTCGCCTCCAGCATGTTCAGCTGCAGCTTCTGCAAGTGCTGTATCCATGCGGAAAACATGGCTTTATAGGTCTCAACCGAGGACTCCCGCATCTGGCGCATGCCCACGACTCGTTGCTGAGACAGCCACGCCAAAAACGTCTCCTCTGGCTGCAAGCGCCATGAGTCGAGGCTGCGCGCTGGCCAGAAATCGATGTTGGCCACAGGGACGGCCGGGTCGGTTCGAGCCACAAGCTGCTCCGAGGTCAATACAGCCCGTAGTTTCCCGGCTGTTGCATACGGGGTCAAGAAATTCTCCGCCAAACTTGACGAATACAGTATTTCGCGTGATACTAATTCCAGAGGCCGCGTTGTAAGCGCGCCGCATTTGCCCAATTTTCTCACATCTATGCACGACTGCATCTACCGCGAGTTCGACATCACATCGCTGCCTGCCCAGCGGGAAGCCGAAACCGGCGCTGCCGGACAGACGCTGTGCGTCACCATGACCCACAAGCCTTCTGGCGTCTCGAAAGGCTTCCAGTTTACGGGAACGACGTGTGGGCATGACCGGCTCATCGAGGCCCAGGTTGTGCACCTGTTCCCCGAGTCGGCGGCAGCGCGCCAGTTACGCCGTCTGGCTGGGCATACCTTGGCAGAGTTGGCCGTCAATTGGGACAGCGGGCTGGCCAAAACCATGCAGTTCGGGCTACTCAGCCTGTGTGACACCAAGGGAGCGGCGTTCTGGTGGAACCAGCTCCAGAGCCTGCCCCGAGTCGTCCGTTTCATGCTGTTCAAGCGCACCGGACAGAAGCTCGCCGGGCTGACCGGCGCCCATCCCCTGCGTGAGTTCGCGGATGCGGCCAAGCAGGCTTGGGCGGAGGTGCTGACCGAGGCCTGCGGCCTGGACGGCTGGCGCGATGTGAAACTGACCGAGCTCCACCATAAAGGTTGGCCAGTCACGGCCCTCGAGCAGATGTCGCCGGCGGAGCTGGTTGTGGTAAGCGAGCAGGCACGCCTAGCCTTTCTCGCTCTGGACTTTCTTGAAGAACACGACTGGTTCGGCATGTTGGGCTTTCTCCTCGAGGACACCCCGGAGGAGGCCACATGCTTGAACTGACCACGCTCGAGCTGGTCGACGGGCACGCGAACCTGAATTACACGCTGCAACATAGCGGTTCGGGGCTGCGTACTTTCCTCGAATTGCCCATCGCCGTCAAAGTCAACGCCGCGACCGGCAAGGTTCGGGCCACGCTGACGGTCGGCCAGGTTGAAGCTGACAACCTCGATGAGGCCGTGGCCAAACTGACCTCGTGGTGCGAACGAGGCGCGGCTGCCCTGCGCTATTCCCGCCGCAAGCCATTCTGCGACATCCCGGTTTTCGAGCGACAGTCCTTCAACTACGAGGGTCTGCCCTCCTGGTTGCGCAAGCTCTACGACCAACTGGTCATCGAATTGATGGCTCTCTCTGAGGGGGATATTCGGACGTACATCGCCAAGATGGCGGTGGAGAACCACCCGCTCCTCCTCGTCCCCGGTGCACTGGACATGGCTCGCAACGCCGTTGACCGAGCTGGGGCTGGGCCGTGACGCTCCGTCCGTTCGAGCCCGTACGCCGCGTCGGCCGTGGCCTTGGGCGCGATTACGTCGTCGGGGACCTCCACGGCTGCTATGAACTGCTGGACCTCGCCCTGCGCCAAGTCCGGTTCGATTTCTCCAAAGACCGCCTGTTCATGGTCGGTGACCTGGTCGACCGCGGCCCGGATTCGCCGCGGGCCCTCGAGCTGCTGGATGAACCGTGGGTGTACGCCATCCGCGGAAATCACGAGCAGCTCGCGCTGGACTGCTACGCCAACGGTACCTGCAATGAGGCTCTGCTTGCGCACCACGTTGCCCGCAACGGTATGGGTTGGTGGCCCCGACTTTCAGAATCCCGGAAGGAGCGGCTGCTTGAGGCATACGAAGCTTTGCCCTTCGCCATGCAGGTCGAGACCAATTCCGGCACTGTCGGGCTGGTGCATGCAGACGTGCCGCCGGCAATGACCTGGCCGCAGTTTGTTGCTCAGCTTAGGGCCGGCGACCACAAGACCCGGATGTCTGCGCTCTGGAGTTGCTCCCGCATCGATTACCAGGACCACAGCGGTGTCGCTGGCATCACTCGCGTCTATGTCGGTCACAAGATTCAAGTGGGCGGCGTCAACTGTCTTGGAAACGTCTGGTTCATCGATACCGGCGCATTTCTGAGCTATCGGCGTCGCAGCCAGGAGGGTGAGCTCAGTCTCGTGGAGCTGTCGCTGCCGCAAACTGCGCTGCGGACCCCACGCCGGCAGTCCCGGGTTGCGGTCTACGCGACAAGGCACTGACGGCCCCGGGCCATCTGGCCCGAAAACTCACAGCACACAAGCATATATCGCATAATGCGTCATACGCAAGCGTGCTCCCTATACTTCCTTGCAGCAATTTCGCTGTTCCAATCCGAGGAAACAACAATCATGAAGAACGCACTCACCAACGCTGAATTGGGCAAGGCCATGCTGTCCAAATCCAAGTTTTACATGGGCTACTCGCGCTGGCGCGAGGCCGACAACACCTACGAGACCTGGGACCAGGCTGTCGACCGTGTGATGGCCATGCACCGCGAGAAGTTTGCGGACAAGCTCTCCCCTGAGCTGGAAGGCTACCTGGCCAAGGCTGAAGCAGCGTACAAAGCGCAACTGGTTCTGGGTGCTCAGCGCGCCCTGCAGTTTGGCGGTGAGCAACTGCGCAAGCACGAAGCTCGCATGTACAACTGCAGCGTCTCGCATTGTGACCGCCCTGCCTTCTTCTCGGAGGCGATGTACCTGCTGCTGTGTGGTTGCGGCGTCGGTTTTTCGGTCCAGAAGCATCACGTGGGCCAACTGCCGAAGCTGCACAAGCGCTCGCAAAAGCGTGTCAAGGCGTTCCAGGTGCCCGACAGCATCGAAGGCTGGGCTGACTCGTTCGGTGTGCTGCTGAGCTCGTACTTCGAGCGCGACGGCATGTTCCCCGAGTACAAGGGTTGCCAGGTGCTCTTCGACTTCAGCAAGATTCGCCCGAAAGGCGCGATGATTTCTGGCGGCTTCAAGGCACCGGGTGCAGATGGCCTGCGCAACGCGCTCATCAAGTGCGAAGCGCTGCTGCAGCGCGCTCTCGGCGACGAGGCAGAAGTCGACATGGCGCCCATTGTGGCCTACGACTTCGTGATGCACATGAGCGACGCCGTTCTGGCTGGCGGTGTGCGTCGTTCGGCAACCATCTGTCTGTTCGACAAGGACGACAGTGCGATGCTGAATGCCAAGACCGGCAACTGGTACGTGGAAAACCCGCAGCGTGGCCGCAGCAACAACTCGGCAGTGCTGGTGCGCGACGAGCTGACCCGCGACGAGTGGGCCCGCATCATGCGTGCCAATCGCGAGTTCGGCGAGCCGGGGTTCATCTTTGTCGAGAACCGTGAGGTCTGCTACAACCCGTGCGTGGAGATTGGCATGCTGCCGAAGACCGAAGACGGCGTGTCCGGCTTCCAATTCTGCAACCTGACCGAAATCAACGGCGGCAAGTGCGTCGACGAGGCCACGTTCTATGCCGCATGCGAGGCTGGCGCCATCCTGGGGACCCTGCAAGCCGGTTACACCGACTTCAAGTACCTCTCGGACGCTACCCGCCGCATCACGGAACGTGAAGCTCTGATTGGCGTCTCCATCACCGGCTGGATGAACAATCCGGACGTGCTGTTCGATGAAGCCGTCATGAAGAAGGGTGCTGAAATCGTCAAGGCGACCAACAAGGCCATGGCCCAGTTGGTGGGCGTCCGTCCGGCCGCACGCACTACCTGCGCCAAGCCTTCGGGCAACGCGTCGGTGCTGCTGGGCACGGCCTCGGGTATCCACGGTGAGCATGCGCCGATGTACTTCCGCAACGTCCAGATGAACGAGGACGACGAAGTGGTCAAGCTGATTGCCGAGAAGAACCCGAAGATGGTCCGCCGCTCGGTGTGGAACCCCAACGGTACCGACCTGGTGGTGAGCTTTCCGGTCGTGTCGAAGGAAGGCTCCATCTACAAGCGCGACCTGATGGGCGTCAAGCAACTGGAATTCGTCAAGAAGGCCCAGCAGCATTGGGTCGAGAACGGCACCAACATCGAGCTGTGCGTCGACAAGACGCTGCGCCACAACATCTCAAATACCATTTCGGTAGACGATTGGGATGCGGTGGAGCAGTACATTTTCGACAACCGCAAGTGGTTCGCGGGCATCTCGTTGATGGCGGCCGCCGGCGACAAGGCCTACGCTCAAGCTCCGTTCACGGAAGTGCTCCGCCCGGAGGACATCCTGGAGACGTACGGTGTGGCCAGCATGTTCGCCTCGGGTTTGATTGTCGAGGGCCTTACCGCCTTCAACGAGAACCTCTGGTTGGCATGCGACACGGCCATGAACATCGGCCTGACGTTGACGGACGAAGCTTCTGACCTGCTCAAACGGGACTGGGTGCGCCGCTTCTTCAAGTTTGCGGACAACTACTTCAATGGCGACACGCAGCGCACCGCGTTCTGCCTGAAGGACTGCTACAACCTGCACCAGTGGTCGAGCATCGTGAACACGATGCAGGAAATCGACTTTGCATCGGTGCTGTCGCAGCAGAAGTACACAGATGCCGATACGCTGGCCTCTGAGGCCTGCGCAGGTGGTGTCTGCGAAATCAGCTTCGCGTAATCCCGGGTCTCTCGCCCACCTCTACAACCCACCGATGTTTGGTGGGTTGTTTTTTTTGCCGTCGCGCCTGCCATTGGGCGAAAAAAAGCCCGCGCTAGGCACGGGCGGGGGGACATCAATTGCGCGAAGGTCGACCGCGGCGACCAACAGACCCTGGTCGCCGCGACGATAGTGCGGGGATGCGTGCTCACATACATCTTGTCCCCTTGCGGAGATTTTAGCGCCCGGGTGCGCCCGGCGCCGGGATGGCCGCACACGCCGGTAAGGTATTGCCGCTCACGCCAAAGAAAAACCCGTGCATAGCACGGTTTGAGAACGCTGCTGTCAGTACCTCGGTTGCTTACCACGCCGACCTGCAAACGCGCGATACCCGGGTATCGCCGGCGCCCCATCGTCCTCGGTACAGACGGCTGACGAGACGACCGGTAGGCGGGATATCGCTTCAATCATCGGTAGCCCATCCACGCCAACGGCGCCAAGCCCACCCACGTTTTGCGGTAGGTCTCGCGGAGACTCGACCACCGCTACCTCGAACCCAGCAGACCTAAGCGTCGTAGCAACCGCCTGAGAGGCCGACGCGCGGCTTTCGACCACCACGATGCGCGAGGCCATCACACCCCCTGGTCGACTTGGTTTGCCAGCCAGTGGACTGCATAGCTGACTTCGGGCGAGCAATAGGTCCTCAGGAGACCGTCCGGGAGGGGTTTGCCGTAATGGACCCGCCCGGTTCCGAGCTGGCGACGAACTGCTTCGATATGCTTGAAGATACGGCTGGCTTCCTGCGTCGCACCTTCCATAGCAGGGAGTGTTGGATGTAGGGCACGCGCCTGACCCCATTTAGCCACTAGGCCGCGAAGCCAAGCCTCCACATCAGGCAAGGATGTTGCCATCGACAAGGCGCCAAAACTGCCGGTGGAGGCGAGCAAATCGACAGTCGCCCGGTCCTCGCGCAGCTCTTTCACCTCTATCCACTCCCCCTCCTGCAGCGTGGCCGCCATCGGGTCGTCAAAGACGTGATAGGCCGCCGGGCCCTCGGTGGTACGTACGCGTACCGCTGTAACACCGACGCGGGCTGATTCAGCTCGATTGGGCAGATTAACTGCGGCAACGACAATAGCAAAAGTCATGATGTTTCCTCATTTAAGGGTTTGAGCCACTGCCGTATAGCCGCGCGTAGGCTTGACTGTCGAATCAGGCCGCCGGACTAAAAAATTCCTGGAGGTACGCCACCATGGCGCCGCGCGACTCTGGCCAGTTGGCACACCAGACACTGAGTTTTGCAGGCAGAGCCGGGTCTTCGCACTTGGTAGGCAAGGCCGACAGAAACTCCTGCCCGAGGCGCGTCACTCGATGAAAGTCGCGGCTATCCTTCTCGATAAGGCCAGCCACCAGCAACGCGTCGATGATAGCCATTCGAGAGAGCACAGAGCCCAATGGCGTCCGGGGAAGGCCTTCAACATCAAAGCCGGTTGCCATCAACTGCAGCAGACTGGCTTCGGTCAAAGGCGCGCGAGCCTCGCGGCGCAGGTGGTAGAGCAGCTGAAGCGCGTGCTTGCTCACGACCTGCTGCGGCGCCTTCAAGCCCAAACGCGCCAGCACGGGCCCCTGGGCCGCCAGGGCGTTGGCGTTGTAGTTGAACTCAAAGAAGCGCCGGGCCAGGCCGGTGGAGAGCCAGCCTTGGTACTCGGGGTCCAGGGTGGTGAGCCCCGCCGAATATGCTTCTTCGATGTGTTGCTCATCCAATGCCGTCAGTGCTACGACGCGGCGCAGTTGGCGCGCGGCATCCGCGGACAAGCACTCCTGCAACAAGGTGTGACTTGCGACCGCCCCCGTTGAATCCGCCTCACAGGCCAGGATGATTTCGTCGGCGGTGGCAAGAATGAACTCGACTGGCAGGTCCGTGGGCACGACATCTTCGCCGTGCGGCGCCCACACCGGCGCCGAGGGAAATGTGGACCGAAATTGCCAAACCGGGTCGGCCACGTGGGGATAGGTCGCAAGGGGGTTCGGCGCGGGCAAGGCCAGCTTGGACAAGCCGAACGTGTACGTGAGCACGAAGAAGAGCTGGTGGCCGGGCCAGCGCGCAGCAAACATCTGCGCAAGGCGGTCGGCGTGCATGGGCTTCTCGGCGACCACGACGAGCACTGGCCTCTGGGCCAAGATTGCCGGGTTGATGTGATGCAGCCGGCGGCGTGAAGTGATGGTGGGCTGGAAGACCGGGCGCGCAGCAAGTTCGCGAACGACATAAAAATCGTCTGGCCGGCCGTGCTGAGCAAGGTGCGTCGCCATTTGGCTGGCCAGGTGCGGGTCCACGTTCGCACAGGTGGTGCGAGTATTCTCGGCGTCGTTATGCAGCACGGCGCGGCTCCTTTTTGGGTTTGGCCGGAGCCACAGGCTCCAACAGCGCACGCAGAGCCTCGGTGCGCTGGCGTGTTTCTTTTGGGCTGAACCCGCGAGCCTTCGGCTGCCCATTCGCATCCGGCTCAAACAGCTCCAGTACCGCCAGAATGGGCGCGTGCGCCTCCTCGGGCACCACCGGACGAGGTACGCGCCCCTTGGACAGCACGTGGGCGACGTGCCGCGCGTACGTGGCGACAGCACGCCAGTAGGCTGCCATCGGCGCCTTGCGGCGGCTCCAGTTGCGTTCGGCCAGCTCGTCAGCCTGTTGACGCAGCTCTCGCATGACGGCTTCGAGCGCCCGAAGCTGGTCATCGGGGAATGCCAACAGCTTCTTGGCCGCCGGCAGCTTGAACAGCGGATTGTCGTAACCCATCAGTGCAGCCCTCCCAGACAGGACATACCTTCCGATGGGACTAGCGCGCGGGCGCGCAGGGTCTCTGCGATATCGGTCGTGGCTTCCTTGTAGCCTTTGCCGTGGTCGGTGGTGGTCCGCATCGCAGCTGCACCCTGCTCCAGGGCCTCCGCAATTTCCAAGAACACCCCAGTCGGCTTGACGCGCACCATGGCAGCGGCCATGCTCGGCGACAAAGCGCGCCTCAAACTGAGCAAAGGTTTGGACTTCTTTGGTCATGCCTGCGGTCCTTGAGTCAGCGCGGCCGTGGCGCGCGCGATGAGGTTGAGCTGAGCGGTCTGCAGCAGGTTCCATCGCGCGCGAGCATCCGGGATGTATCCAGCGCCCTTGCACACGTGGCACCACTGCATTTCCAAGGAGTAGCCCCGACACCAAGGGCAAAGCTTGTCAGCCATTGCGCGCTCCCAGCGTGTGCCGCTGACCGAGCCAGCGGTCGACCTCGTCGGCCAGACTTGCTTGCGGGTCGAGCACAAACCCCTCTTGGGTCGCGGCCACGAGCACGCGCGCCAGCGACTGTGCAAGGCGGGCCGCCGTATCTGCTGCGCCCGTCGGCGCCGGCGCGCCGTCCGGCAGCCGAGGTTGGCGCACTGGCTCCACGCGCGTCGAGGCCGGCATGTCGACGCATTTCTCCGAGCCCGGACGTGGGTGCGAACGACCAAACCGTGCTGCGTCGATGGCCCCGCGTGCTGTCGAATAACTGCCGCTAAATCGCGCGTTGCCCGGGCGCGTGGGTTGTTGAAGGTGAAAGCGCCCGTTGGACTCGATGACCATGGCGTCATTGGCAATCAGCCAATCCAGCCGGACCGTATCACCGAGCCCCAGCGCGTCCAGTTGGGCACGCAGGTATTCAAGCCGGCTGGCGTCAATCCCATTGCCCTCGTGGCCGGTGCTGCGCAACATCGAGGCTGCGTGTGCAAGCGAATTGTCCAGACATTCTGCCTCGACATCGTCAGGCTCAGGCTTCCAAACCACCATAGGCATGTCTTTGCGTTCTGTGGCTGCCGGCGCGGCCAGCAATGCGCCGGTGCGCATCATGGATTCGTCGAAAGCCGGGCAGTCCCGCGTATGGCCCAGGATGCCCAGGCACGTGCAATAGTCGCCCGGCTTGTTGTCGTCGACCACCAGACGCTGAAGGATGTCCTCGACCGTGTAGGTCCACTCGCCTTGCCAGCGCTGACGCGCCTGATGAATGACATCGTGCAGAGAATAGCGGTCGGCGGGTTGCTCAGATGCAGCGTTGCCGGCGACGGCGGTGTCTTGGTCAGCCATGTTGGTTCTCCAGAATCAGGTTCGAGCCCGCGAGGAATTCGCGCACGTCGGCAGCGGGTTGAGCATGGCCGTTGGCTTCCAGCCACACGGCGAGGTGCAAGAGCTTGCCGCGCCAGCCGAGAGGAAGCGCAACCAGCTGATGGGTTGCTTTCTCGCGGCCGCAGAACTGGCACTGCACCTTGCCCGACGCGCCGTCTTTGACGAGGCGGCACTCCTCGCCGAAGACCGTCTGGCACTCAGTCGCCGGAGCGGCCCCGCCGCGTTCGCTGGGCACAAGCCAGTCCACCCGCCCTTCTGGGGTGACCACGCCGATGCGGTCGTCCTTTCGCAGCGCAACGCCAACCGTTTCGGCACCGTTTTCGAGGAGCCAGCGCGTCTTGCGCTCACCCATCGTGGTGGCGCGCGTCACCTGCGCGGCAGGCTGAGCCTGCCACATGGTCGCGTAGTCGTCGGCAGCCTGGTCGCGCAGGGTTTGGCAGAAATCCGGGTCCTCCTCGGCCGCATCCTCCATATAGGCGTCGAGCATTTCCTTGGTGGCCGTCGGCGGCATCGCCTTCCACCCTGCCGGAATGGTCAGCTGCTGGGCGGCAAGCGCTGCCAGAAGCTCCTGGTACGCCCCGGTGCGCATTACGATGTCGCAACGGCCCATCCAGTCGTCGACCCAAGCGGACCAGTTTGCGGGCGGCCCTGCTCGGCGTGCCTGGAGGTCATTCAAGGCCTGGCCGACCCCTGAATACCCCATGTCTTGCGCGAACGACTGGCAGTGCGCAAAGAATGCGCTTTGGCTGCACAGAACGTCGGTCACCGTCAGTGGTCGCTCTTCGGCGATGCTCGTATGTGCTGCGTCGGCCAGCGCTAAGTAGAGGGCGTCTTCCGAACCATGGATGTCGTGCTCGTTGCGCAGAACCGCACGCATGGCGTCGGTCAAACGCGGCATCTGCATGGCGCCCGACGGCGCGCGGCTGGCGGCCAGGCGCTCCAGAAAGCGAACAACGGCCTGGGAAACTTTCTCGCCCGGGAACTCCCGCTCGGAAATCTCCGCCTCGGTCGTGGTGTAGCCGATGGCTTCCAGAACCTTCAGGCAGGTGTCTTGCCAGTCGTCCGCGACGGGCTCCGTCGAAGCGGGCGTGGGACTGGCCAGCGCGCCCTTCACGGGCAGGTCGGAACCAGCAATCCAGCGTACGAACGAGGCGTGAGCGGTGTGCTCAGCGATTTCCTTGGCCCCTTCGGACAAACAGAGCACCATCCGCCCCGCGCGAGAGGACGACCAAAATTGGCCGACGCGCCACAGCCCAACGTCCGTGACGGGCGGCTGGCCCTTGTGCGGGCAGTCGCTGTAGTCCTTCGGGCAGTCGTCGGGGTTGCCACAGCACCCGGCATTCACGGCCGCTTGCGGCTGCGAGGTACGCGACATCAGCGCCAGCAGGCTTTCGGCCAGCTCTTCCAGAGTCCGGCGCATGTGGTCCTCACCGCCCAGGGCATGTCCGCCGTTGGCCTGCACGTAGAGACGTTCCAACTCAGCGCGCAGCGTTGCATCGAACGGGACATCCTTGCCGCCAGGCAGACTGGCAATAGCCGAGCACCACTTGGAGAACCAGGTCCCCCCGCTTGTCAGGCTGCCTGCGACATCCTCCGATGAACGCTCCAGCGCGCGGAAGGCCCCCATCGCTGCCTGCCCCGTGCGAATAAGGGCCTTTTGCTGTTCCTTGGTGTTGGCCGTCCACATGGTATTCAGCATCGTGCGCACGACGTCGGCTAGGCCCGCAGCCACGGCCGCCCACTCCTGCTTCGTGCCGCCAGCGGCCGGCGCTGGTGCCGGAGCCGCTGGAAGCGGCTGCTTGGCCATGCCTTCAATCTCGTCGGCGAGCTGATAGAGGTGTTCGGCGTTGTAATCCCGCGGACCGATGGGGCGTGGGTTGTTCGCCAGGAAACGCAGCGCGGCGGGGACGGTTTGGTCGCAACCGTTGAACCATCGTGCCGGTTGTTGCTCCTGACTGGGAGCAGCAACCTCGCGCTTGTTGAGGTAGACCAGGACTGACTCTTCCGTCAGCGGGACTTCGGCGCCCATGCGGGCGCGCCAATCTTGGATGAAGCTCTCACGAGACAACATGGCTTGATTCCTCCGGGCCTCTAGGTGGCCGGTTATGGTTGGTTTGGTGTGTCAGTAGGCCGCGCGGCCTTGGCGCAGTTGATGTGCCGGCGCCCGAAACAGGACCGAATCCAGGGATAGCAGAACCGCAAAACCGCCAGAGAAGCAGCCCAAGACTGCCAATCCCGTTGCGGCGAAGAGCGGCGCGCCATGGGCGTACGCCAGCTGACCTACCGCATGCGCGAAATACGCGGCGCCGCCCGCTACCAGGAGCAGTGCGAACGTCGTGGGGATACCCTTTGCCGCCGGAGACGCGGCGGCGCGAACCCCCAGCAGCACCGCCACCACAGCGCTCATACCCATCAGTACACCGGAAGACATCCATGCACGGCCCACGGCTCCCGCAGCCTCGGGCGTCAGCACGGGGATGAGAACCAGGGTTGCCAGCCATCCAGCGACAGACAGACCCAGGGCGAGAGTTTGGAAAAAGGCAAGATTGCTCCCTGCAGGGCGCAGGGTCGTTTCGTAGGTCATGGCGACAGGGGCATCCGTTGGGAGTTACTACAATGTACCATAAAACAGTCATACGCACAAGCATGTTATTGACCGACGTGGCATTCTGACGTATATTGAATAAACAGCAAAACAACAACTGACAGCCAGCTAACCAACATGCAGGGCTCAACCGTGCGCCTGGAGGCGCGAAGCAAGAAGGGGAAGGAGCGCATGGCGCGCGACGGTGCTGACGGCTGGACCGTGGAGCAGGTTGCTCCGCGCGTTCAGTTCAGCAGCGAGCCGGGCCCGTGGCTCCTCATCGGCAACGGCAATCCGGCGGCCTCTCGCTGGGTCCACGCGACGAGCGACGCCAACTTCGCCGTCCACCTGAACACCAAAGCAGAGACAGACAGATGAAGCCACGCAACTTCTTCCCGCGCCAGGCCTTGCGCCGGCTGGCGGGGCGCGACCCCGCATCCCTGAGCCCAGGGGAGCGCAGCGCTTTGGACTACTTCCTGCGCAACAGTCGCAGGCTGCAGCAGCCCATCCTCATCGTGCAGCCCCTGGCGGCCGTGATGTCGAACACGCCGGACTGGTCTGGCGTGCCGCAGTGCGCGGTGTGGCGCACAGGGCGACGCAGTATCGCTCTGGACTTTGAGCAAATGGCCGTGCCGGACAGTGGCCGCGCAGCGGAAAAACGAGGAGCCATGCTATGAGCGACAGCTATTTTGACGCCGACCGCGCCGCGGGAACCTACCCACGTAAAGGGTACGGATGGCTATCCGAGGCGGAGAAACGCGTGGAGATTACGCTCAAGCTCAGCAAAGGTTGGGCGGAGCCCTGGGTTCTGAAAGAGGCCCGGCGCATGGGCATCCCCATTCCGGACGCAATGGTCAAGGCAAGCGAATCCTCAGCCTCATAGCGCGTGTTGCGTTATTGCGCAATACACGATATATTGAACACAACCTCCTATCATCAACGCGGAGATTCTCTCCATGAAACACACGCGCCTGGTCGCCCTCCTGGCTGCCATCACCCTTGCCTTTTCGTCCGTGAGCTGGGCCCGAGGTGGCGGTGGAGGGGGCGGCGGCCACTCGAGCTTTGGTGGTGGCAGTCGCGCTTCCGTTAGCGTCAGCCGGCCCAGCAGTTTCAGTTCGGCCCCCGCGCGTTCGTCGGGCTTCGGGGCGAGCGTGGCCAGCAAACCCAGTGCCCCCGCTGCTGCGCCCGCGCAATCGACAGGCCTGGGGAGTTCGCTCTATGCGGCCAAGGCCAACACTGCCGCCGTGGCCGCCTATAACACCAGCAAGACGCCCACCCCCGCGCCAGTCAACAGCACGCCGAGTCGCGCCGCTGTTGCCAGCGCAGGCACGCCGCAAAGCAGTGGCTATACCGTTGGCGCCGCGCCAGCCCCGGCTCCCACGCCAGCCCCAGCTCCGACAACCGTGAACCACTACACCACGTACACGAGCAGTAGCGGGGGCGGCGGCAACGGGTGGCTTTGGTACATGCTGGGTCGCGATAGCGCCCGTCACGACACAGTCGTCGTGCAGCAACCGGCCTCACAACAGACTGGCGGCGCGGTCGTCTACGGGACTGGCAACACAACCGTGGCAGCGGGTCAGCCGCCCGTGCCGGCTCAGCATACCGAACCGGCAGCGGCCGTCTCGGCGCCGGCGAGCAGCTTCAGCTGGGGCTCGTTCTTCGCCTGGGTGTTGGGCGTGGGTGCGCTAGGTCTGCTGGCTCACGTTCTGTGGCGCAACTGGACCGCGCGCAAAGCTCGCTTTGCCCGGACGTCTCACTATCAAATCTGAAACGAACCGTATGGGAATCTTCGAACTCGGCCGACGTGTGCTCGACAAGCGGCTCGACAACGCAGCAGCCAAAGCCGTCGCAAATGACCTCCCGCGAGTCGATACCGGCCTGCCCTTCAACGCCCAGATTGGTGGCTTGATTGAGGTGCCGCGCGCGTCGTTCGCCGTGCTGGATGGCTCGCTGGTGAAGGTCCCCGCGAGCGCACAGATGCCCCTCGTGGCTGCCGGCCGTGTACGCGTCGATGGCGCGGCCGACTTGGTGCTGCATCGGCTGTACACGAACTGCGGGCGCAACCGGAACGGCGAGGGCCAAAGCTTCCTGCAGGTCTTGCGCCAAGGCGACGAGCTTCTGGATATCGGGTACTTCTCGTTCCTGTGCCGCCAGGTGCCGATGACGGAGGCCGAGCAGGAGCCTTTCCTCGGCAAGGGCTTTGGTCTCGGAGACATTGACTACTTCATGCGGGAAGACCAGCTGACCGCCAGCGGATTCTCCGACGAGCAAATCGACGCGCTGCTACCTGGTGATACGGACGCGCTGCACTTCATCCGTGACGCGCCGACCAGCGACCCGTACATCGAGCCGTACACGGCGCGCGAAACGCGTCTGGACGATTCCGTGGGCGAAAAGGGTCTGCAAAAGCAGCTGCACTTCATGCCCTATACGCGAGCGCTGCCGGACGGCCAACAGGAACGCCTGCTGGTTTCGTTCGAAGTGGTCGAGTCGATGGATGGCAAACACGCCCCACAGGTCTACGTGGACTTCCTGGTCGGCATTTCGCTCGACCGTCAAAAAATCAAGGTCCTGTAAAGACCTTCATCGCTGTCCCATATCCCCTCTCAAAGGAGAAGCAATATGTCCGGTTGGAAACTGACCACCGCCCTTATCGGCAAACACTTCAACGTGCTGGGTGACACCATTGCCCAAGCCATCGCCTCGTTCGACCCGGAGACCGCCACCGAGGTGGACCGCGACAACCTGCGAGCCAAACTGCGCGAAATCGCGCAGAAGAAGGCCCAGGCCCAAATCAAGTACGACGCGGCACAGAAGGCCGCCACCGACTTGGCAACCCTGATTGAGACGGACACGAAAGCCGCGCCGGTCCTCATCGCCAAGTTCGACAAGGGTGACGTCGACGAAGCCACCCTGACCGAGTTCACGAACAACCTGGAAGCGCAGAAGGCCGCGCTGCCTGGCAAGCAGCAGGACGCGGCGGATGCCAAGCAGCTGCTCGACACGCTGCAGGAAATCTTCACCACGGTGGAGAAGAACCTGAACGAGTTCGACTCGCGCGCCAAACAGGCACAACGAGATATCGAACAGGCGCGTGCCGAGAAGGACCGTCAGGACCTGCGCATCGCCAACCAAGCCGAACTCAGTCGCCTGCAGGCCGGCGCCGGCGGCTCGTCCACTGCGCTGAATGCGCTCAATAAGCAGGCCGAAAAGCTGCGCATCGAGGCCGCCGCTACCAAGGACCTGGCCGACGTGGGCCAGAAGCCGATTGACCGCGCCCATGCCGTTGACGAGGCCCGTCGTATCGCCAACGGTACGGCCCCGGCCGCGAACGAATCCCCGGCAGAGCGCCTGCGCCGCATCACGGGGCAGTGAGCCGGGTGAGCCCTCGTCCTGACGGACCAGGGCACAACAGTAGGTGTTGATGAGCAGCGGCCGAGGGGTCGCTGCTTTTCTTTGCCCGCTCCAAGGCAGAATAACCGGGCATGGCTGCTTCTTGGCGCCCATCCGGTGCGTCACTCAGCCGATAGCCGTTCACTGACTTACGGAGTCCCCGTCCACGAGCAACCTCGCAGGTCGCGCGCAAGGCGCGAGTTTGACGCTATACGGCCCAGGTCAAACTCTCAATGCGAGGTTCAAAAATGGTTCTGTTTCTCTGTAGTCTCGGCCGGCTTCGCAGCCGCACCGCCGAATTGCTTTGCTTGTTCGGGGGCATGGACGCCCGTTGCGCCGGCACCGCCAAGGATGCCTGGGTTCCGGTGACCGATACCCTGCTGCGCCAGGCTGACCTGGTCGTGTGCATGGAGCCGGAGCACCAGAAGGCCCTGCGCAATTTCGCGCACTACGACCCCTCCAAGGTCATGGTGTTGGGCATCCCGGATGTTCACGACCGCCTGGCTCCCGTGCTGGTGGAGGACCTGGTGTACCAGATGAAATTCCGCGCACCGAAAGTCGGCGCGGCGATGGAACGTGGTGCCGATTTGTTGGCTGACCTGCCCGGCTACGTCGAGGCGCTCGGCACTCAGGACACTGGCAGTGCCACCAACCCTGCCTTCGCCGTCCTTCCCCAGTGATGCTCTGTGCCGCCTTCGGGCGGCATTTCTTTTGGCCGCGCCGGCGCTATACATCGGTCCGCAGACCAGCAAAGGCTCCACAAAAATGAGCGTCCCCTACGATATGTTCAGCGCCACCGTCACCTGGCGGCCGCGCTTCTGGTCTCGACGCGTCACGGTAGAGTGTACGAGGTCGGAGGGCGCCATCGCTCGCGCGGATGCCAAACGGCTGGCGTTGGAGCTCGGATGGACACCGCCAAAGTGGTGGGAGGTCTGGCGCCGCCACGATACGCTCACCCCAACCCTGGCGTCAGTGGTGGTGTTTTCGATGCGAAACCCTGACAGCGAAGAGGCCGGCATGGATTCCGTGTACGTACGCTCGTGCCTACCCGGTGGTCGCATCCAAGCGATTCTCTCGCCGAAGCAGTACCTTGCATTACAGAACTGACCCCATACACGTGACAATGGCAGAGCGTTTCGGCTCTGCCATTGCGTTTTTTGTTGTTCATATGGGTGCTGTATAGGCTGAACTACCGTGGCCGCACTGCTATTTTCCGTTGCGGGCCTTGTGCTGGGTGTTGTGGCGATACGCTGTGGACGGGCTTATCGCAAGCTCCGCAGCGACTTGCTTGACAGGCTGGGTTTGGCACATGTCGTGCACCAGCTTCGCGCGTGCGGGCTGGGCCAGGTTGCGGAAAACACGACGAGTCACCTCCATTGCTTGCGCAGCTGCCTGCTGGGATTGTGCTGCGACCTGAAGGGCCTGCGTAGCATTCCGGTTGGCGAGCTGTACTTCTGCAGTCAAGGCGTCGATTCGCGCGTTTGTCGCGGTGTCGCGTTCTACGACGCCGTGGACAATCTCCTTGAAACCGCCCAGCATCGCATTCATTACCCGCTGTTCCAGCGAGTCCATCTTCGGGTCCGACATGGATTCTCCAAGAGTTGAAAGAACCTCAAGCATAGCGAGACTTGCAGACTCCGTGTCCCCTCTTTCAGCCGAGTTGACAAAGAAAACCCACCCCGCAGTCGAGGGGTGGGTTTGATGAGATGCGTATCGGCGCCGACCGCCCGCTGTTTCCTGATATGAGGACTATCCCAGCACGGACTCTGTCGCGGTTTCCTTGTGGGCATGCGCAAAGCCTTCCGCGCGTGCCTGTACTCGCAGGTAGTCGTGGTACGGCTCCTTGCTGCGGAACGCAACCGCAAAGTCCCGAGACACGCTGACCAGGTGGACGACGTTGCCGAAGGTGTTGCGGTCCGCCAAGAGAAGCCAGCCCGTCGCTGCGATAGGCTGCGCCAGCTTGGCATAACGGGCCTGCGCCATCTGACGTGAGTCCAACGCGTAGCCCCCGTCAGGCAGATATTGCTCGACGGCGGCCCAGACAGCCTGTCGCCGCGTACGGCAGCCATTGGCGATACTGCCCTTGAATGACCAGCCACCCTCTTCCACCGATTCGCCGACGACAATCCCGAGCGTGGCCAGGCGCATCTCCCACTCCACCGCCTTGGGGTTATGGCCGCCATTGACGTACGGCAGCGTGGCTTGCGCCTGCGCTTTGAACGCCTGCAGACGGCGGATGACATCGTCGATGTCGGCCACCAGGTCGTCAGTGTTGCCGTCGGTCAGCGCTTCCTTCCAGTTGCCCAGCAGCTCGTTCGCAGCGAAGCGCGCGGCATAGCCCTGAAGACTGGTATCGCCGACCATGACCGTGTCGACATGCTCTTTGAGACTGCGAATCATCGTTCCGTGGTCCATTGAATGCTCCTATGACGCGGCGCAATCCCCTGACGGGTGACTGCAAACCCGCAGGTTGAGAAGTTGTTGCCTGGCTTCGTATAGGCATCCGGCAAAGAAAAAGCCCTCAAGTCGAGGGCTTTGGAGTTGATAGCACGGGTGTGCGAATGGCTGGCCTTAGGCGCGCGGCATGCCACAGCCGGCGAACCGGTCAGGGTGCTGCTCGATAAAAACGTGGGCCGCGTTGGTAGCCTCGTGGTCTTCCGGGTTTAACGCCCAGAGGTGGCCCAGGGTCACCCCCTCGATTACTACCTCGAGCTCTTCGCCTGGCTGCGCGCAGTGTAGCTCGCGCCAGTTCCGGTCTGAATAGTCGGCATAGTCCGCCCAGAGGTTGTCTTGGCTGCGAACGCCCAAGGCATCGACCATGCGACCATCGGGAAGCACAGCGAATGCATGCACCAACGTCTTGCTGCCGTCCTGTTTCGAGCGAACGAGCAGAGCGTGCATGGGCAAGCCAAACCGCTCACGCAACGCGTTGGCGAACAAGCAGCACAGCCCATTGGTCCACGCGTCCGGGTCGACCTCTTCGTACAGTGGGTTTGTGTAGTCCTTGAACGGCATGGACCTCTCCTATTCCTGGGCCAGATTGGCCCCGCGTAAGAGGAGTTGGCCATGTGCCCACTCCGCCCAGGTCTCCACTAGGATGAACAGGGCCAGAGCCTGCTTCGGCGCGTCGCAGTTGTGCGGCGTGAAGTAGGTCACCGGACCGAGCCAGTCCACGGCATCCGGGCGCGTCAGCATGTCCAGGTCGTCGGGGTTACCGCCGATGCTGGCACCAAAACTCGGGTCGGTGATGAATGCCAGGGGGCACCCCGAATTCTTGACGAGAGCGATGGTGCAGCTTTCCCGCAAGCGCTTGGACAGCACGCCGGCACGACCGATGCGTTCCTGGGCGCGGTGGATAAGCTCCAACTGCTGCTCGACTGTCACCGGCACGTGGCGCAGTTGCTGCAGCGCTCGTGTGGAGAGCTTCAGGACAAACCCCGCAGCCTTGTTGCCCGCGTTGAGGTTGAAGCCCATGATGCTGTAGAAAAATTCCTGCTCCGCGCACGACAGTTGCACAGGAGGCGCGTCGTTGACAGCGGCATGGCCGATTGCGATTTCTGTCATCACTCAGGTCCTTGTTGAAAGTTTTGCCTGCTGCGGTATAGCCGCGCGCTCAGCATACAGAGCGCGGGCATGCTGCTACCTGGTTTCTCGACTTGGAGTGTAGCCAAGACGCGTGCACTCGGCGGGGCCCGCGTAGTTGAACCTCACCGCAGAGAAACGCCCCGGGTGGCCGGGGCGTTGAGAAGGGAAGGCGAGCGCTGCGCAGTGCGTTGCTACTGCTTTCGCACGACAGTTACCGGTTGCGAAAGAGCCAACTTGTCGCGCAAGACAGTCCAACGGTTGTCGAGCACAGACTCCCGTGCACGTTCTGCATCCGTCGGTTGAGACGGGTTTGCCGCTAGGTTGTCGTACAGCTCGCTCAACCCACCGACGATGCTCAGCGCTTCATCGAGCACCTCATGACGCACGTACTCAACGCCATCAACCACGATGATGTCGGCGCTTTTGGCCTTGTTTTTTGGCATATTTTCCTCTCTCCGATGTTGGTAATTGGACACCTGTCCACAACGGTATAGGCCGGACCGCAAAAAGAAAACGCCCCGGAGTTACCAGGGCGTTGAGAGGGCGCGCGGTTATGCGCCGGGTTGGGCTACTACTGGGGTCCAACGAATACCCTGCATGACCTCACCGACCAGGAACTGAGGATTCTGCGTTTCGAACCAACGCCACACATCTTCACGATGGGTTCCGGCGGAGAAATGCAGGAACTGCGCCTCCAGCGTATCGGCTCCAACCTCGGCCGTGCTGTCGGTCACAGGGACGTCAGCGAACGCGTCCCACAGGTCATACAACTGCGCAAGCGATTTGCTTGCCTGCGGAACCGCTTGCTTGAGCTCCTCGGCAAGCCACACGTCAAACGCGGGTTTGGCAAAGCCGCTGACGGCAGGCAAGAGCTGCCATGCCACTAGGTAATCGCCCAGCACAGCCTTGACATCGAGCACCCGCGCGCGGCGCCCTTCGACCGCGAACCAGGCCGTGCTGGGGATGTACTTGCCCTGGCTCAGCATTGTGTAGCACGGCTTGCACAGGTCTCCCACAAAGACGCCCTGGTCACGATGGTTCTGACAGCCTTTAACGATGCACTTTTCCATTTTTTCCTCACGTGGATGATTGAACAACTCCACGCACGTATAGCCCGACGGCTCAGTCGACGACGTAGCGGACCGCGTGTGCCTCGGTGGGCACCGGAGGCTCCCACTTCAGCACCATCGCCTGCAGTGACTTGTTGGTGAGCGACGAATCGCGCTTGCTGTTGCGGGCAAGCAGCTCTGCGCGCGGCCGCTCCAGGTACACCACCTCGACTTCGGCGTGGTACGCGTAGAGCAGGTCCAGCGTGCGGGAACGCATCTGCTCCGACAGGTGGGTCGCGTTGAAGACAAACGGCTCCCGGGCGCGCAGCAAGTCCTTGGCCTTGTCGAACGCTCGATGGGCGACCATGCCCTCGTTCTTGCCGTGGCGCAGGCCCAGCTCTCCCCGTGCGTCGTCAAAGGAGACCACCTCCCGCCCGCGCGCATGCTGCTCCACCCAGGTGTTCTTGCCCGAGGCCGGCAAACCCGACATCACGACGACCTTGGAGCCGTGCGTCTGGTGCAGCGCGTAGTCAGGGTGCACGTTGGCGCCCCGGAAGTAACTCACGCGCGTGTGCGCGTCGGCAAAGGCGCGCGGCTGGCCATAACACCGCTCGTCTCGAGCGATTTCCCGAAAAAGCTCGATTTCATCCAACACTCGCTGCTGGTCGTCGCAGATTCGACCACGCATGTCAGCCTCAGCGAGCGTCGCTAGCAGTGGGATGCTCAGTTGCCAAGACAGCTCTCTAACAATGAACTCGGCCGACTTACCTCTTCTCGACCCCGCCAAGGCAAAGAACGGAACCTGGTGAACAGAAATGAGCCTGCAGATGGCTTCCCTAATGTCGAAGGGAACGCCGGCATCCCATAGTGCTATACGCGCATCGATGGCTCCCTTGCGGGAATGTCCAGGCTGCCCAATTTCGCCCGACACGGGGTCGACAACGGTGGTGCTGTGCTTTGCCACGTCATGCAGCAACGCTGCCAGGAAGAGCACTTCCTGCTCAACTCGTGTCGCCGCTTGATAGTCTGGCAGCGCGAGAAGGGCCTCTACCACCATTTTGGTGTGCGTCCACACATCTCCTTCGCGATGGTATGAGCCCTGAGGTGTCACTTTCGCCAGTTCCAGAGCGGGAAACGCGTTCAGGCACCCTTGGAAATCGGGACTCTGCCCGTCGCTCGGAACGAGCTTCTGTATGTTCGTCCAATCCATGGTCCACACTCCTCTGTGGATACTCAAGGAAATAGTTGCTGAATTAGTTAATCAACTATTAATAAACCCTTGATTTATTGTTATTAGTTGCCTAAGACAGGGGCAGAAGCGTGGTACACGGGGTTCTGCGGTGTTGTCTTGGCGTGCTCCAGCGCCGGAAAGGCAGCCAGGCAAGCTTGGTAGTCTGGCGCGCGGCCAGGCGCCGGCACCAGCGCGCGAATATCGTTCCAGTTCATGGGGTCCATCCTATCTGAAGAGGGCCGCCGTATTGCCCGTAAGTTTCCAGGCAACGCGCCCGCGCAGGCCCGCCACGCTGGCAAGCGCGGGCAGCGGAAGCTCGACGAGCCAGAACTCGATGCCGCGTACGCGCTTGAAGGTGACGCGCCGGTGCTCACACCACTCGGGCTTACCCGGGATTTGCGCAAACTCCGCCGGCGTCACGCTCACGTGCGCCACATCCTGGGGTGTGAGCGGCTTACGCGGGTCGACCGGCAGGTTGGTGTTCAGCCAAGCGAAAAGCTGTTCGAGCAACGAGGCTGGGTCTCGGAACGGCGGCGCTGACAGGTCGTTAGGTTGTGTCGCATCCATGGGCAGAGTTCGATGTCAGGCATCGAAAACTAAATGTGGCATAAATAAGTTTTTGCAGTATACTGCGAAAACATTGATTTGACCACTATGCACCTGCATCTGCGCTATACGTTGATGCACTACTGGTGCTTGGACATATAACCTAGAGAGGAAACATCATGAAAGCTGTCATGGGCTACGTTGTCGTCGCTTGCGTTCTGGTCGTCATGGCTCATGTCGCCATGAAGTCCCCGTCGAGCTCGGTTTCCAAGGCGAAATCCACGATTCAGGTCAACATCGAAGCGCGCAAAGCTGCTTTGGACGCAATCTAAGCGTCCAACACTCACTCTCTCTCAAACACCGCCTCGCGCGGTGTTTTTCATTGTCTGGCGCCAACACACGCCAGGCTCACCGTGCGGCGCAGTCCCCGCTGCTGGCGAGAAATTCAGCGCCACAGCGCCGGCAGGCCCACTGCGCCTCCCCGGCCGCGCCACCCTCACCTATTCGCACAGTCTCGTAGCTTCCGCACTCTGGACAGGCTGCGCAGTGCTCGTCCGCGACCTGCGTGCGTGCTGTCAGCTTGTCCAGCAGCCGTCGCAGCAGGTCAAGCATGCTTACCTCCACCAAGTAGAAACAGCCTGTTTATTGGGGCACCTTGCCTATCGCGTGGAAGTTACAATCGCGGCAGTTTTAGATGCCTGGTTCCAGGCCTCAAATGCCAGACGGTCTCGCGCATGCCACGGAACCGGCCATGCGTCGTACTGCGCCGGCAAGGGAACGTCGATGCCAGGGCCTTCATGACCGCAGTCGCAACGCACGAAGAGCCGATTGGCTCTGGACGTTAAGCCCATTCCGCTGGTGGCTCTGCACTTCGGGCATGGCTCGTAGACATTGCGGGCGTCGCAAATGTCGAATAGGACCTCACCGCTCATGATGGTGTCCTTGCCACTGGAGTTTCCAGATAACCGTTCATTTGAATCGTGCGACCAGGAATTCCGGCCAAGCGTTGTGCGCGTCGCGGCAGCCGCAACTCCGCCAGCAGACCCCGAATCCAGAACGTCTTGTAGAAGCGTCGATGGGCTCGCATCTTCATGAAATTCTCCAGGGCGGCGCTTGGCGCAGCATCTCAGCCGTGAATGGTAATGCCGAACGCGGTGTTTGGCATGGGCTCGGAGGCCGAATTCTCGATGATGAAGCCCACTTCGCGCACCTTGTTGCAGCAGCTGTACCCGTGACCAAAATCCTCGTCTTCCGGCAGGTCCGTGAACAGCGGCCGGGCGAGCGCCTCCTGTTCTGGCGTCATCAGGTAGAAGCACTGGTTTTCGTGCGTCACCAAGTCGCCGTCCGGATGGCGCAGAAAGACCATATCGCTCCCAAACTGACCACGTTTGCGGCGGATTTGGACACAAAAGCCCAGCCGGCGCTCAGCATTGCGCGGACCGGCTGGCAGGCCGGTGACGACCATGCAGCCTTGCGTCAACTGCAGGCGCGAGCCGGCTAGCCCGGCGACAAACCTGTTCGAATCGCACATCTCCAAAATGCGTGCCACGAGCTCGGCGCGCTCTGCTTGCGTCACTTGCATGAATCACCTCCCAGTTTGGGTTTGTTCAATGGTGCCGGCGCTTTTGGGGTTCTGGGCTAGCATGCATAAGGCCCAGAACAGCATCAGGACGGACAAAACAGCCACGAATTCTGGTTGGTTCCGGTAGTTCAGCCACCCCCAAGTCAGGAAGGCTATCGGTCCGGCGACCGCAATGCCGAGCACGGCAACGATGGCCAGCCCGAACATGCCTTTAATGCACAGCGCGGGATATCGCGCGAGCACGCCACCCAGGAATCTATTCACGTTGCTGTCCCACAGAGATATTTCGCGGCTCGCACTCCGAACGAAGCGCATGAAGTCCTCGCGATGCCACAAATATACCATATAACGTTGCTATTTGCCATGCTGCGCAGCCGTAAATTCGACGGGGCTCGGAGTGAATTTGCGTTTTGGATGCTATACGGTATCGCAAGGCCAAACCTAACCCAAGAGGACTCAATCATGAAAGCGAACAACATCTACGTGGCGACCAACAACACCGGCTGGAAGCTGAGTGCGGGCACGGGCGTCGCGGTCTATCCGGCCAAAAAGGGCGATGACCGCTCATATGTCCTGCTCGAGTCGGGCCGCATCGGCACCATCAAGGGCAGTCGCATCGATGGCATCGGCGTAGCCCGTTACGTGCAGGAAAAGCTGGGGTTTGCGCTCGCCGTTCCCGGCGATGAGGCGGCGTCCAAGCTGGCCGACTACCTCGACATCGAGGAGGGTCGCAAGCTGGTCGAAGAAGCCTCGATTCAGCGTGCACGTGAGCTGCAGGCCAAACTTGGCGGCCAAAGCTGCAAGTTCGTGCCGTTCGATGCAACCAAGCCCGTCGTGGACGTAGAAGTCGAGCTGCCTCGTTCGAGCACGACGTTCGCCACCGACATGGTCAATGGCTTCACGTCTGGGGTGGTTACCACCGTTTACGACCGTGCGACGACCTGGGGTTCGACCCTGCAGCTGAACAAGGGCTGGTTTGCGGCCTCCGATGAAGAGGCCGCATCGCTTCCGCGCAACACGGAGTATGGTGGGCCGGTTGAAGAGGCGGCCTACATCATCTGCAACTGCGGTCTCGGCAAGTTGGTGGGCAACCTCCATCTGGAGATGGTGGACGAGGATGCACCGGTGGACACGCCCTACCCGCGTGGCGCGCTGGACATCGAGCTGACCAATGGCGACCGCGTCTTGTTCGGCATTTCCGCCGGAGATGAGCTGGAAGTCATCTACAGCCGGGCCGGTGTGCTGCTGTACTCGCGCTCTGGGCTGGTGCAGGGCTTCCGCCAAGGCGAGGTCATCGGGAGCATCGCAGCCGTCATCGTCCGTGTGGCTGAGCTGGATGCCGCGGCGACGAAGAAGGCCAAGAAGCGCGCGTAAGTGCATCGAGGTTTCGGCCGACTGGTCGAGACTGTCTCTACAAAATCCCCACCAGGCCCATCCGGGTTTGGCGGGGATTTTTCTTCGCGAACGCACAGTTTCAGGCCCGCGCGCTCAGCTTTGCTGTCGATTCTGTACGACCACGCAGTTTCGTGACACCTGTCGCGCGTCCAAAGAAAAACCCGCCAGGAGGCGGGTTTGAGGGATGTTGCTCGGACGATGTCAGACCGTTGCGGCCTGCGACGCCAGGTCACGGTCGTCGATGGTGATGGCATGCGTGCCTTTTGCCTTGGCCGCAATGAGCGCCGCCTGCAGCAGCGTGCGTTGCCCCTCGGAAAGGCTGCCCAGGAAGACGCGCCGAGCGGCTTCTGCCACGCGCGCACGCTCCAGACGCGCCTGATGGTCCACAGCCAGTTGCTCCAACACCGCCAGACGAAGCTCGCCAATGCTCAGGGACTTCCAGCACGCCGGCGTATGGCAATCCGCCGGCACCGGCAGTTGGAGCAGAAGGACGTCGCCACCGAAGTAGGTGCTGTCCTTCATGCCAACCAACGTGTAGTTCGCCGATTCGCGAAGCAGCCCGCGCAGCGCATCGAGCTTCTTCGCGTAGAGCTTGGCGCCTTTGCCTCCCGACGGCTGCTGGACGGCGGCCACGAGCGCGCGATAGAGCGGCACAAGGTAGCTCAACCGCGCTTGCGTATCTAGGACCCGGTCACGTCGCGTGCGGTCCAAACGCCAACTCTTGGCCCCGCCTTGGAAGCGAGCCTGGTTGTAGTCCGCGCGGAGCTGACGGATGAACTGACGCAGGTTGGCCAGGTCGGTCTTCAGTTGTTCACTCATGGTGTGTCCTTATGGTTACAGCGGAATGGCTGCAAGTCGTATAGGCACAATGGGCTCCTGACCTTGCGGCGGCGCTGCTGGAATCAAGAAAAAGGGCACCCGAAGGTGCCCCTGTGAGAATGAACGTCACTGTGCGCCAGCCAATTCCTTGAGAAGGCGCTCGTCGGTCAGAGCCGATTCGATGATGTAGGTCGCCACCGCGTCGACGTGCAGTGCCTCCACGCGCGAGACGACCTCGCTTGCGTCCTGCGTGAAGGCGAACGCGGTGTAGTTGTGCGGAGCGTAGAACCCCAGCGACAAGCCGCCATAGCCAATGAAATCCAGCTTGATGCCAAACCCGGGTTCTTCTTCCCCGTTGGCCTCGGCATCCAACAGGATGAAGTCGAGCCCCAACACCGTGATGTCGCCTCGGCGAAGGTCCAGCGTCAGGCGGAACTCCTCGTCACCACTCTGATAGACCTCGCTGAAGGCACAGTCAGTGCGCCCGGTGAGTGCTTCCTTGAGCCGGTCGAGCTTCGCGCGCATGAGCGGTTCGACACGGTCCCACATCGGTTGATAGTCGTTCAAATCCATGGTTGCCCTCGATTGGTTATGTCCTGGTGTAGACACTTGGTATAGGGCGGACAACCTTTCCTTCAGCCGGCGGCCAAGGGTGTGCCGGCGGGCACAAAGAGCCCCAACAGGCCGGCATGGCCGAGTACCTTGCGACAACCGGTGTCCTCAAACAGCGGGCCAGGCTCGCGCATGCCGTCGGCGCGGATACGATTGCCCCACTTGTCATACCGTGCAGTCGGTTCAAATCTTGGCGGTAGCAGAATTTCCTGGATGCCGGCAGCGGCGCGCACATCTTCCACCGACAGGAGGGTGGTTTCGGCTCGCCAGTGGTGGACCTCGCAAACGGCCGCGCCATTCAAGAGGTAATAGCCTCCGTCCGGCCAGAGCTTCCGCTCCAGGATGTGGTGCGCGTCGACGGCCGGCAGGCTGCAGCATACGCAGCGTCCGCGCGAACGCGCTTTGACCTGGCGGTCGAATTCTTCGCGGGTCAGCAACATCGAGACGCCTCAACTGGCCAGCAGATTCGGCACGATGGCCGCGTGCATCCAGTGCTCGTCGGTCTGCACGTGCCCCGCGCGCACCCACTTCGCTACGGACCGGCCGAAGTCGTCGTAGTGAAACCGGCCCGCCAGGCGCAGGACGAACCCTTCGTCCCGCTCGGTGTTGAGCTGGGCCACCAGGTCCCGCGGCATGCGTGCGTCGAACGGGCCGCGCGCCAGCACCGTCACCGGTGTGATGCCGAGCAGTTCGAAAAATTCGACGGTGTCATCCCAGGCGAGCGCGGTGTTAGTCTCGTCCCAGACGGAGTAGCCCAGAAAATAGCTGGGTAGCGCGTCGTAGGCGATGGAGTGGCGCGCGTACATGTTCTCGCCGCAGATGCGCCAGCCGTCCGGGATGTCGTGGGCAATGCCGGCTTGGAAGCGAGCCAGCCAGTCGCGGGAGGGGTGGTGGCGCCCATCGATGGACTTGGCGTGGAAGCCCGTGCGGTAGAGATTGCTGTTCTCCCCGTCCATTTTCAGGGTGGCCACCATCTCGCGGCCCACAAGGTGGTCGGTGCTGCGCAAGACCTTGTCGTCGTTGGTGCCGCCAGGCGAGCCCGGCAGGTGCGGCGTGCGCGGATATTTGACTCGTGTCATGGTTGAAACCTACCCCAAGATGCCCCAGTCCAGCACGCCCCTGAGCGCCGGCATGGCCGAGGCCAACAGATAGCCGGGCCCATAAAAGATGACCGCAGCAGCGAACACGCCGGAAATGACCGGAATTGCGCTGCCTTTCGCGATGGCCAGCGAGGCGCCCACGATGAGCGCCGTCAGTGCGAATATGAGGCCGAAAAATTCGCCGGAATGATGCGCGTCGACCCGCATCGTTGAATAGGACGTTGTGTCCGTGTAGACGCCCTCGTCAGCTACAAAGGTCAGCGGCCCGTGAGTCTCGCGCGCGAGGTAGGCGTTGGCGCGCGCCTGGGCGTTAAACTGCTCCGCTGACGAGCCAACAAGCCGCCACGGAGCGAGCACAAAGCCCGGTCCGCCATGCATCTCGAACGTCAGGGTAGCGCGCTCGATGACCTTGCGCAGTTGCCCCGCCTTGAGGAGCTGCAGGTACACCTCTCGTTTCGCGAAGCTCGCCGGGTCCAGTGGATGGTCCGGCACACTGGTGACGATATCGACGGTGGCGGTCACACGGCCCGTGCGGATGCTCTGGACGAGCGACCTATCCCATTGCACGGTAAGCCAGGTATTCGTATCCACCATGTCCGTGGCGCGGGCCAGGCTGAAGGGCTTCAGGACGTTAGAGAAGACCTGACACAGTGCCCGTTCAGGCGACAGCAATTGCAGCACACCAAGGGCCAGAGCCAGCGCCAGCGCTGTGACCAGCACTGGGACGGCCGCCAGCAGCCAAAACGAGGGCACTTTGTCGCGGGGCTCCGCTTCCTGGTCGACAGCGCGCGGCACGGCCGCAATACTAGGGTCAGTCATGGCTATTCTTGGTGGCTTAGCGGTAGTACAGATAGAGCTGTGGGCCGTCCTTCAGCACGAAAATCTGGAAGCCCACGTACTCACGCGCGGGGAACTGACGCTTAATGTATTCCGCGGGCGTTACGTAGGCTTTGCAATCGGTCGACCAGCCTGACCGGTCGGCGCAGACCGCAATCCCGCCCACGCCCTTGAAATAGGTGAATCCGTCTTCTGCACGGAGGGCACCCACAGCCTGGGACGGCCGTACGATGCCCGTCCCCTGAGAGACGGACTCATCGGCCGGAGGCTGCTGGGCGATGGCGAAGGCCGCCGTGGTAGTCACAGCGAGTGCGGCCGCCAGCGCGGCGCGAGCAAAGAAACCGGTCTTCATTGAGGGCTCTCAGTGAGGTCGTTATGCGGCAGCTGCACGGAGGTGCTGCCGGCTCGATAGGATAAATATATCATAAAAAAGTCCGCAAGCCAAAGCAACTCACCAAAGGCCGTTTGCTTGCTATAGTGCAAATAATAGGGTATATTCAATGTAAATTCCACTACCACTCATTCGAGGCTGCGATGACGCGCGTCTACCGTCGTGATGGCAATTCCTTCTGGCCGACCAGTGATGCGGACCTGGCCATCGAGCAAGCCCTGCCGCCGGGCACCTATGCGGTGAACCATCACGCCGTACGAGGCTTCTACGCCGAGCGCATCGCCGACTTCGACCTCCCGGCCAAGCTGTACGGTGACGTCAATCGCCAGGCGGAGCGTATTGTGAATACGTTCCTGGAGCGACCGGCCGGCACGGGCGCGCTGCTGTCTGGTCAGAAGGGCGCAGGTAAGACGATGCTGACCAAGCGCGTTGCGCAGCTGGCACAATCCCAACACGGGATTCCGACGCTGGTGGTGACGAATGACTACCAGGGCGACGAGTTCAATGCGTTCATCGGCGGCATGAGCCAGCCGGTGGTGGTGCTGTTTGACGAGTTCGAGAAGGTGTACGACCGGGAGAAACAAGCCCAACTGCTGACCCTGTTCGATGGACTGTACAACTCGAAGAAGCTCTTCCTGCTGACGTGCAACGACCGCTTCCGCGTCGACGTGCACCTGCTGAACCGGCCGGGCCGCCTCTACTACGCGCTGGAGTTCACGGGCCTCTCACGCGCGTTCGTGGAGGAATACTGCACCGACAAGTTGCTGAACCTGGCCAACCTGGGCGGCGTGCTGAGCGTGGCCGCGTTCTTCAATGATTTCTCGTTCGACATGCTGCAAGCGCTGGTCGAGGAGATGAACCGCTACGGCGAGACCGCAACCCAGGCGATGCAGATGCTCAACATGCGCCCACACAGCGAGGACAGCGGGGTCTACGACGTGCGCGGCGTGCGCAACGGGCAGGCGATTCAATGCGACGGCCAAAGTCACGACACGATTCAGCGCAGCCCGCTAGGCATGGATGGCATGGAAGTCACGTTCTACGGGTACGACGAAGACAAGGCCCCCGAAGGCGGCATTACTGACCATGAGACCTACACCCTGGACGTGAACAAGCTCGTCAAGGTCGACCTGGCCAGCGGCGTGTTCGTCTTCGGGACCAACAAGCCCGGCGTGGAGGTGCACTTCGCGCGCCGACGCGCTGCCGCGTCCAACCTCGACTACGAAGTCGTGGCGGCCTGACTTACCTACCTACCCAAGCCGCTGGGTTTCCAGCGGCCACAGCTTCATTGAGGACACCATCATGCACGCATCCCGTTTTCTAACCTTGGCGCTCGCGGGCGCGCTGGCCACCCTGCTCTCTGGCTGCAATCTCTTTGCCACGCCTGAGCAGCTGGACCAGGTCATCCACAGCATGAAAACCGCGCTACCCAGTGAGCTGGCGCAACGCACGTTCGAGCAGCCCCTGGCGTTCAGCGACGACCTCGCGCCGACGCTGGTGTACGAAGGGGCCGGCGCGACTATCGTGGCCATCGCTGAGCCACGACGTGATGAGCGTGTGCTGGCGACTGTTGAGCTGCAGGTTTTGGCGCGCACGGCGCGGGGGAGCTATTTTCTGTTCACCGACCGCTCTTGGGTTCAGACTCCATCCGGAGACTCCCTTGCCCTGATTGGGCCCAACCGCCCTTGCGTCCATCCAACATGCCGCGACATTCGCGACTTCCAGCCGCTGAGCACCCAGGGTGCCAAGGCGTGGTTCTTCCACAGCGCCCACTATTCGCCGGAGCGCTACAAGGCGCTGTTCGGCGAAGAACCGCCGGCGCAGCGCATTTCTATGTGACCGCCCGCACGCCAGGAACTTCATCATGCCATCCAGTCATAACAGCTACTTCTCCCAACCCTCGCCAGGGCGGGTTTTCTTGGCCGTCGTCGGCACGTGGTTCGTTGTAGCCATTTTCGTTGCTCTGGCGGTACTCTTGCTGGCGGCTTGGTCATCGGGTCCGACCCGAGCGATGGTGCCGAAAGTCGCTCAGGCCATGCAACAGACGCTGCATGCCGACTTTGCGCGGCTGGAATTTTCGCATCGACAGTCCGCCGAGGCTCTCGCGCCTGCGCTGGTGTACCAGGGAAAGAGCGCGACGCTGCTGTTGACCCACAAGACGCGTGTCGAGGAAGGTCCGTTGGGGCCGCACTTGGTTCTCGATGGGCTGGCCCGCACGCCGAATGGGCGTTACTTCGAATTCACGTACACGTCGATGCTGGTCATTCCCAGCGAGTCGTGGCCGCACCTCGATGTCATGTGTACCGCCCAGCTCAAGTGCCGGCGTTTCAGCAACTACGGCGCGATATCGGAAGACGGCGCCAAGGCCTGGGTGTTCGAGAGCGATGAGTTTACCCCCGAGAGCTACAAGGCGATTTTCAACGAGACTCCGCCGTTGAAGCGCCTGCCGGCTTAGCCCGCTCGCGGACACCCTTCCACGGACGACACGATGCAGATGCTCAGAACCTACCTCATGACCGCCCTGCTGGCGGCCACCGCACTCACACTCTCTGGCTGCGACCGCTTCCCGTCGAAGGAATATACCGAGTCAGTCGCGCAAACCCTGCGGGCGACCTTGCCAAACGAGTTTTCTCAGCTCGAATTCACCGAACGCCCGGAAGATTCCCGCGAGCCGACCTTGGTTTACACCGGTCGGCACTCCATCCTGCTGGCCGCCACCAAGCCGCGCTACTTCAATGGACTGGCTGGCCCTGGGCTGTCCATGACCGGCCTGGCACGCACCCAGAATGGGCGCTACTTCGAGTTCCACTATGTTTCACAGTTCTCTGTGCCCAACGAGACGGTGCCCTACTGGTCCGACCGCTGCACCACGCAACCACAGTGCCGCTATTTTTCCGACCAGCAACCACTCTCAGCGGACCAGGCCAAGGCATGGTTCGTGCAGAAGTGGGCGGCCGGGGATGTGAGCCAGGAGAAAACCGAGGCCATCTACCAGGAGCTGTTCCACGAGGCGCCGCCGCGAGAACGGCGCATTCCAGCTTAACCCGCATGCGCGCCACTACGATGACTTCAAGCGCGGCAGGGAGCACCGCGAAGCGACGCATTCGCGACGTAACTGAGCGCGAAATTGCCTTGGGGCTGGTGCTGGAATTTGCCGAGAGCAATATGCTTCGCTTCTCGTTGCTCGGCTTCTACGACAACGACATCGAGTTTATTGCTGCCCTGGCTGAGCGGTTGAATTTAGCCGAAGACAAGTCCTTCCGGAACAAACTGCGCAAGGTCGTGCGCTGCTTGGTCCGCTATGGCGTTCTGGAAGGCCGCATGTTCGGCACCGGCCGCGAGTACATCGGCGAGCCGGCCAAGCAGATGGATTACCGACTTAAACCCGGGAAAGCCGCCCTGATTCGGCGAGGCAAGACCGAGTACACGTGGGCGCCTGAAGAAGAGGCCGCCTATCTGCTGCGGCACGCATACCCAGCGCCCGACCAGGATTAGGCTACACCGGCGCCGGCGAGGCCACGTCGCGCAAGTCATAGCCCGACGCGTATTGCCACCCAACGGGGAATTGCCACCCGCATCCGATGAGCAGCGCCTCGATGTCGAGGGGCTCAATAGTGCGCTGGTACGGCGGAAAATTCTCTGCGGTGAACTGGCGCACGCCATCCGCATACGGGTACTCCCACTCCCGGGAGAAGTTCTGGATGGAGAGCTGGGCGTGCACCACCTCGGGATGCTCGAATCGCCCCGAAACCAGCACCCGGAATACGGGAATGCCAGCCTGTTTGGCGATGGCGTCCTTGAGCGCATCGCGCTGCTGCTGGACGGGGGTTTTATGGTAGTGGCCGTCGGCCTCGAAGATGCACAGGGGCGTCGCATTGACCCGCGTGACCAGGCAGTCAAACGACATGGCGTTGACCTGAATGTTGTTGATGACCGGGTGGCTGATGGTGATGGCGTCCGGCAGTCGGACCTGGCTCAGCACCGGGCAGCGATTGGATTTCGCTTGGCGCAGCACGAAGTATTCCTCGAGCACGTTGTATAGGGTTTGCTCATAGGTGTTGAGCACGGCCTTGGGCGCGCAGGTGAAGTTGGCCGGCAGTTGGACGGTCACAGCGTTCCTTTTCGATTGGGCACATGTTCCCTGGCAGGGAGACGCCTATGGTGCGTAGCGCGTCCCTGGCCGTCAAGCCCGCCGCCAGGGGAACGCCGCCGTGCCGGCCTCGATGAAGCTGACCGAACATATCGCACGCAGTCGCGTACTCAGCCACTGGCTCCGGCAAGTTGCCTTGACCCTAGGGCAGCTGGGGCCGTGGTCCTGGGCCACGATTCAGGAAGACGCACTATTCGGCTTCCGTGAGGGACCATATTCCCAGTATCGGATAAAGCATCCCCAGCCGGTCGACCCTAGTCTATCGAAAGTGAAATACCGTGCACTGAACCTCGACTGATACGGGCACCAGCCCCCCCGCAGGGCGCTCAGCTGCAAGCCCTCCACCCCACGCACAGCGATGCCGTGGGGCTTCCTTGCGCCGGCACCGGCCAAAGAAAAAGGCCAGGGGGAGCCTGGCCTTATCCCGCGCGTGCCTCGCTAGGGCTTCGCCGATTTCCCACGGCACGGGGTGGTTTCGGCACCAATCGTCATGATGGGCGAGACCCTGCCCCTCGTCAAATTCCAGGCACTCTCGGCCACAGAAATCAACCCCCCCCGCGAAAGTCAATTAACGGACATCGCTCACGCCTGCCCACCACGCGCCCTCTCCCCCTGCTCGCGGTATTCCGGTCATGCCATATCCGGGATTTCCAAAAACAGCCCGGCAGGAGGGGCGGCGTGCCTGCGCTGGGTCGGCTGTCCGTTAATTGACTTTCGGGGTTTCGGCGGCTTGCCTATACGGAGGCGAGGACAACCCTATCTGAGGAATATCAATGCATACGCAATCCCATCGCCCCACTGCTTCCCGCGCCGTCGCAGGTCACACCTGCCTGCGCCCGACCTTCGCCCAAAGCGTCGACCGGTCACGCCCGCGCGAGCTCCTGGTGCCGGAGATTCACGGCCTGCCGCAAAACCCGGCACACCTGCCGGACCTGGAGTACCGCTACCTAGACACGCACGAGACCGTCACCGTCCCGAACGTCTGGTACAACCAGACCCAGGAGATGCGCGTCGAGGCATGGGCCTGGCATGTACGCCAATACGAGGCTCACACCCAGCAGGCGAAAACGCGCCTGGACATCGTCGAGTCGTTCAACGGCGAGCGCTACATGGGCCGACCAACCACGGCGGCTCGCCAACGTGCCCGCGTCGACTTCGCCCAAGCCGAGCAACGCCTGGCCGACACTCGCCAAACGCTGGCCGATGTCGCCGCCGGTATTCGATTCGTCTGAGTCAGCACGCTCTCTCCCGCCTCCGGTTCCCCCGGAGGCTTTTTCTTGCGCGCGACCGCGGCTCTATACCTCCCGAGAACCCATTTTCTTCGGAGGACATTCATGATTCGCACGCTGCATGCCAAGGACTTCAAAGCTGTCGCCCACCTGGAAACGTCGCAACTGATGCAAGCGCACCCCCAGGGCCTCACGTTTTCGCGGAACAAGCCCAACGTCATCGTCGGGCCGAACGGTGCCGGCAAATCGGCGTTGCTCACGACGCTGTCACTGCTGACGCTCTCGCACCTCACGGGGGTGAGCGCCCTGGACGACAACTACACGAGCTGCGGTCTGGACGCCCGCCACTTCTGGTCGACCGCGGACCGCTGGTCACGCGACTACACCTACCTGGCCGGGCTCACCTGCGAGACGGACAACGGGCCGGCGCTGTACTACCGGCCGGGCCATATCCCCGGCAACGAGGATTCCACGACCGTGGCGCTGATGTGTGGCTATTCAGCCCAGGCGCGCAACTACCGCGACCTCACGGACAAGAAGTCCAGTGGGCAGCAGGGTCAGGCTTTGCTGGCCAAGGTGATGGCGGCGCTGGCGGGTGACCGCTCCGAGTTCCGCTACCGGTTCATGAACTGGCGGGCGGGCAAGGAGCTGCGCGAGTTTGAGTGGGGCCAGCACGTGTGCGACTTCGAGTACCAGTCCGAAGCGCTCAAGAAGCGCTACGGTGCGGTGCCCGCGACGGCAAAACCCGTGATTCTCATGGACGAGCCCGAGCAGTCGCTCGATGCCCGCGCAGAAGCGCTGCTGTGGAAGCAAATCGCCGAGGTGGACTGCAGCCAGGTCCAGGTCATCGTGGCCACGCACAGTCTGTACCCGCTGATGCACCCCGAGCGCGTGCACCTCATCGAGGCCACGCCGGGCTACGCCCAGGAGGTGCAGCAGCTGCTGTGAGTTTTTCTTGCTCTAACGCCTCCGGCTTTTCCGGAGGCGTTTTCTTGCGCGCGGGATGCGCCGGCGGCTTCCCTATACCGGTCCGAGAACCCACTTTTTCGGAGGAAATACCATGCAAGCCAAGCCGATTCGCTTCAACATGCAGAACGCCCTGCGTCATCCCGTGACTACCTGGTTGCTGGCGTTGGCCCTGGCGCTGGTTGTCGGTGCCGTCCATGCGCAGCCGCGCACGTCCGCCGATGCGGGCTGGGAGCCCTACGAGCCGACTCGGTTCGTGGTCTCCGGGATTCTCAGTCGGAAGACTGAGAGCACCACCATCAAGCCCGTTCACGTGGTCGTCCAGGCGTCGGCCGACACCGAAGCACTCGCGACCTTCATCAAGGTCGTGGAGCGCGACTATCCGGAGTACGACCTGGTCTCGACCCTGGCCTCGCCCGTACCGCCAGTGGCCACGTGCCGCAGTAATCTTTGAGCGCCTGACCGCGCTTTCGCCTCTCCAGCTCCCGCACTGCGGGGGCTTTTCTTTTGACGCCCCCACCAACCGGACCAGCGCGCGGCCGCCGCCGGTCAAACCGGGATGATGTCGCAGCGGCCCCGCTCGAGGCATTGCTCATAAACACGTCTATCTTGGTCGGTGTCCGTCGGTCGTACAGCTTTGCGCAGCTCAATCAGGATGCCTTCCGCACGCTCAGCGGCCTGTGCCTCGGACTTGAACACTGTCGCGACATCCGGGTTGGGCTTGTACCGATAGTTCGCCTCCAAGAATGAGTTGGCATTGCGCCCTTTGGGGCCGCAGTAATACAGACCATCGCCGCGCCGAAGGATGAAGCCACTCAGCGCTTTTCTTTCAAGCGGCGCATCGACGCTCAGCAGGGACACGGATACCTGGCCCAAGACAAGTTTGACGCCATGGATGCGCTCCCAGTCCAGCCCAATCATCTTGTTGATATTGCGCAGAGCAACAGCAGGAGAATCGAACAAACAGGCGTCTCCCAACTCTGCTATCAGGCCCCAACAGCCTCTGTTCAGGAACTGCCGGGACCCGCCCTTGGCGGATTCGGCGACAACGACGTGCTTGGTTGCGGAGCCCTGAATTGCAAGGGCACTCGTGGAAGGCTGGGTCATGGAAGGTTGGCTGCGGTGCTTGAAATCGGTATTGGTGGCTGTGCGGTCACGTCGGAATGGCGGCGTCCGGCCATAGAGGCAGCGACTCGGTACTGAGCACCCACCCAATGGGGTGTCGCAGGTCTCCGCAGTCCCTTCCGTACCAGCCGGCGGGCATCGTGCTCCGCGCGTCCTGCCAGTAGACGAGCTTCCAGCCGCGCACCTGTTGGCCACCCTCGTTCCACTCGTCCAGCACCAGCAGCTTGAAATACTCGGCGCCGGTCGGTCGCGGGGCGCTCGCCATCGGCTTGATGCGCAATAGCTGATTGACGTCCGCACCCACGCCCCTCGGCAGAAGGTTGTCTGGCATAGGCACCCCGTCAGCCAACGAACGCGCCCGGCATCATGCCGTAGTCGAGCATCTGGTTCCAACCTGCCGAATCGAGCTCATAGAGGTCGTCCGCGTCCAGCGTGGAGCCATCCGCCAGCGTGACCGCCTCTGCGCCGCAAATCAGGGTGTCCCATCGACGTCGTTCGACGAGCGTATCGGCACGAAAGAGGCTCACTTGGATATCCGCCTGATGCCCGAGCGGATAGACACCGGCCGCGTCCGGCTTCGGCGCCGGTATCAGCTCAATCTTCGCGGTGATGCCGCTGGGTAGGTCGATGGCTTTCGGCAAGAAGGTGGCATTGTTTGTCATGTCTTGAACACTCCTTTTGAGTACGGTGACCCCGTGTTATGCGCGAGCGCGGCGCGGCGCCGCACTCGCGCGGTATCCAATGCGCAGCATCTCGGCTTCCACGGCAGCCACCAGTTGAGGCGACACAAAGCTGAGCGGAAGCGCGTCGTGCGACGTGCCGTCCGACAGGATGAGCCACAGGTCCTTTCGGAGCGTGACCGTCTGTTTGCCGTATTGGAACGAGCAGATGGTGCCGAATGGCACATGAAGCCAGACGCGCAGGAGCGCGGCCTTGAGGGTCTTCCACATGAGCGAGCGGCCAAGGGCCGTGTCCGCAAGTTGAGTCTCGTGCATCACTGGGTTCCACCTGCGGCACGCTTGGCCCGCGCAGCCTCGCGGCGCGCCCGACGGACTTCGCGGCTGGTGCGCGCCAGGTACGCCTCGAGGCGCTTCGTTTCTTCGGCCGCCTGCCTGCCGGCTTCTTCCAACGCCCAGTAGCGTGCGAACTTAATCTGGTGGCTCATTTCTTCGGCTCCGTTACCGAGGCGGGGCGTGTGGCGTGCTGCACCGCGTCTCGAATGTCTTGCAGGACCATCCTGCCTAGGTCATCCTCACGTTCGACGAACTCAATGTCGTCAGGCGCCACCCGACTGATGAGGACGCGCACGCCGCAGACCTCACAGGGCTCGGACTTGAGGTTCGACCCGCGCGGGTTATGACTGTCAACCTTGGCCCGCGTCCCTACCGGCAGGCTCGCGTAGCCATTGGTCAGCTCGCGCACCAAGCGCACCTGGCGGCCAACGTAGTCGCGCTTGAGCTTCGGATGCGGGACGACTCGATAGAGCTGCTCGGGCGCCGACAGCGTGATGGCGTCGGCCATGCCCAGCGCGGTGAGCGCCAGCGCATGGAACTGCTCGAAGAACAACGGCGCCAGCTTGTCGTAGTCGGGAAGGCCCTTGAGCGGGAAACCAATGCGCTCGTCCAGGTAGTCGGTCAGTTCCTGGGTTTGCGTGTGCACCGCTTGGTAATCGTCCTCGTAGCGGCGACGAGCCTGGTCCTCATGGCTGCAGCCACGCACGGCCGCGACGTAAAAGCGGCACAGCTCGATATGACGGTGCGCCTTTTCATGGCCATCGTGGCGCCCTTCGGCGTTGCTCATCAGGTAGCGGTTGATGGTGAAGCTCAGATGCAGCCAGCACGTTTGCTTGAAGGCTTGCTTGTAGAACGATTCTTCCATCACGGCGTCTCCAGAACGTTGTCGGTCCCAACCGGCTCCCTGGCCGCGTCGGTCGTTGGCCGTACGGGTAGCCTGCTGCGCATCCGCCCAACCAGCTGCGCAAAGGCGGCGCTGCCCGCAAGGTCCCAAAATTCGTCGCGCACCACCCACCTTGTGGACGCGAAGCGCACAAGCTTGCGTGCGAGCTGCTGGCCGACGGCGCGCTTGAGCCCCTCCAGCTCCCAGCCGAGCGCCAACTGCATGGAGCCGCGCAGGAAACCGGCGCCATAACCAGGGCTGCCCGTCTTGACCAGGTCGACCGTACGCTTGAGCGCCGCACCGCGAAGGCCCGCGCGTGACAGCCGCTTGCGCACCTGCGTGCGGCTCAAGGTGTGATGTGGCGCCAGGTAGCTCCCGCGCGGCGGCCGGCAGGGATACGCCGGCTCCTGGTCAAAGAAAAACGCGTCCGGACACGTTGCCGGCGTCGGGGGCGTCTCTGCTTGCCATGCTGGATGGTGTGGGTCTGCGCTCCACGTCGTGCGAACGACGCTACCGAACGGGGTTTGGCGATGTCGCATCTTCATGCCGCGGCTCCAGTCGGTCCGCTTTCTGTCGAAGAGGCCAGGCCATACAGTCGTTGGCAATCGGCATGCTGACGGGCCTGTTCAGCGCGCCAGTCCATTTTGGTTACCCACGCTTGCATCGCCCGCATTTCGCCGACAGTAAAGAGACGGCCTTCTGTCCGAACACGGTCGCGGTATTCGGCAAGCAACGGAGTTTTTTCGCACAAATCCGCCAGCATTCCACACTGGCTTTCATCCAGCCACTCATAGCGTGCACACCCGAGGATGGCGTACAAGAACATGAAGGCGAGCACCGCTAAACAGACAGACAAACCTCCCCGACAGATTGCGGCCGCAACCACGCCCATGTCCCCTCTCGGATTAGGGAGTCCAAGCCATATTGCCCATGCGATAAGCATGCTGATAATGCAACTGGCGGCTAGGAGTGCACGGAATCGGGCACGGATAGCAGGCTCACTAAGCAAACGCATTGAGAAGGAAGTGTCGGGATTCGTAGTCATGATTTAAGAAAGATGGAAGTTGAGAATCAAGAGCTAGGTCAAACACCAGCTTCGGTTGACGGCACGCCATAGAGGCGTTGACACGCCTCGCGCTCCTTGGCGTCAAATTCAGCATCCCACGCCGCCTGCTCGCGCGCAGCCAGCCACTTGCGCATGGCATAGAACTCACCCAGGGTGAAGCGTCGACCCAGTTCACGCACGCGGTCGCGGTAGGCAACCAGGCTGGGCTCCTTCTCACAGAGCGCGGCCATGTCATCGCAATACGACGGTGGCAGCCAGTGATAGGTTGCGGTAGAGGTCGCCTCAATCTCCTGGAGGGAGCTCGACAGCAAAATGACCGGCACGGCCCAGATGCCGAGCTTGGTCGCCCAGGCGATGGCGAGCCCAGCACCATGCTCTCCGGCCCCAAGCGGCCAAGCCAGAACAGCGAGCGCCAAGACGACCCATAGCACTCGACGGACCGCGACGATGCGGGCATACCGGCGTTCAATTTCAGCTTCGCTGAGCAGAGGCCGAGTGAATTCGTTGAGGTTGATTTTCATTTTCATAGTGAGCGGGTGATGTCTTTCAGTGGTCTGGGTCGCACGACGCGATGGCGGGTTAGTTCGAATCGCTTCCGGCTTCTTTTCCCAAAGCGCAAAGCGCTTTGGCTCCTTCGAATAGGCCCTGGATGAGCATGAGGACGCTCCCCAATAGCAAGGCGCCGCACCCCAGTTGCACGGGCAGAAGCCCCAGCCGAACGGCCAAAGATATTCCCGTGGGCCACACAAACTCCCCAACGTGTTCAAACATCATCGGCGGCACATGACGCGATATCCACACCACATAGGCGAAGCCCCCCGACGCCAGAAACAAGCTGCCATACAAGCCCGTTGCTTCCCTCCAGCCAACACTTCGGCCCAGCTTTACGTACACAACACCGGCGACAACCGTGCCCACGGCCCACAAGCCATAGTCGCGCGGTGACGGCACCAGAGGCCGGACGACCCCTAAGAGTGAGCCCAACGCCAGCATCCCGCTCCAGACCAACGTCAGGACCGTAATGACCAAGCAAGCGACGACAAAAGCCCTTCCAGCAAATCGCGTCGACACAACCCTGGCCCCACGGAAGAATGAGCGCGCATTGCACGCTGCAGTGATGTTGTCTTTCATTTCGATTTCCCGTTTATTGTTGAGTAGTGGAAGCGGTCTAGTTCGACGTGCGCTCACTGGCTCGCCCCAAAGCACATATGGCTTTGGCGCCCTCGATAAGCCCCAGAACAAGCAACAAGACGCCCAGCAACACCAAAGCGGCACACCCCAATTGCATCGGTAGGACTCCCGGCCGCACAACAAAAGGAACTCCGGCCGGCCACACAAAATCCGCCAGGTTTTGGAACATCGTCGGCGTTGCATTACGCGACAACCACACTGGGGGGACCATCGCTATCGGCGCCAAGAATAGGGAGACATACAAACGAGCGAGTTCCATCCAGCCCATGCTCCGTCCAGCCTTCGCATAAACGAGCGCTGTGACGGCCATGCCCACAACCCACAAGCCGTATTCCCAAAGCGAAGGCTCCAGCGGCCGGACCACGCCCAAGAGCGAGCCCAGCACCAGCATCCCACCCGACAGTAACGTCATGAACGTGATGGCCACGCTGGCGATGACGAGAGCCTTTCCAACAAATCGTGTCGACGCTACCCGGGCCCCACGTAAAAATGAGCGAACGTCGCATGCTGCAGCGCTGTTGGTTTCCAGTGTGTCCTGGAAGGTTAAAACCGATGCACTTGGTCATTCGCGCGTTACGGCCGGCATGCGGCTTCGCACGCCCATGCAACCATGGCTTCGTGCTCAGCAACCGTGAACTGGCGGCCAAGTCCGAGTACGCGGTCGCGGTGGAAATGGAGACCGGGGGTGGCGTTGCAAACCGTCACTAACTCCATGGCCTCGCTTTCGGAAATCGGGGCATACCGCATGAGCCGCAGCGCCTCAAACTGCGCGAGATAGTGATGCAGGCCCAAAGCGGCAATCCAGCCAAAGGGTGCGTAGCAGACGATGAAGAGCAGCACCGCCCCCACCTTGTCCGGCCAGGCACGGAACACGCGGTCCATATCCGGCAACGCAGCGACAAAGACAAGCAGCAACAGGAGATTCAATACCACTCGCACTCCGAGGGCTACGCGCCTGCGCACATCAATGTCGCTCTCCGTAAGGAGAGGGGTGTAGAAGAAATCCGTGTTTGTGGTCGATGTCATGCCGCAGCCTCCAGAAAATGGGGTTCGCTGGTCAGATGTGCGCGGCCAAGGTCGGTTAGCTGTCGGCCACGCGGCGTGCGCTGCAGCAGCCCCTGCTGAATCAGGTAGGGCTCGACGGCATCTTCCAGGGTGTCCCGAGCCTCACTGATGGCGGTAGCCAAGGTGTCGATACCGACCGGGCCGCCGCCGTAGAAATCGAGCATCGCCTGCATCAGACGCCGGTCCAGCGCATCCAGGCCGCGGTGGTCGACATCCAACATGGAGAGCGCCGCGCACGCGGTCGTTGCGCGCACAGCCCCCGCCTCCCCTCCTCGCACGTGCGCGTAGTCCCGCACGCGGCGAAGCAATCGATTGGCGATACGCGGCGTGCCGCGCGAGCGCCGCGCCACCTCAAAGGCGGCGGCCGGCTCCAGTTCGATTAGCAACAGCGTGGCCGAGCGCGCGACAATCTGCGCCAACTCGTCATCGCTGTAGTATTCGAGCCGCCCGGTGATACCGAAGCGGTCGCGCAACGGTGCGCTCAAGCTGCCCGCGCGCGTCGTGGCGCCCACCAGCGTGAACGGCGCCAGCGGCACGTTGACCGACTTGGCGTCCTTGCCTTCTCCAACGAGAATGTCCAGGCGGCAGTCCTCCATGGCGGAATACAGCACTTCCTCGACCACAGGCGGCAGGCGGTGAATTTCGTCGATGAAGAGCACATCACCCGGCTCCAAACCCGTCAGAAGCGCGGCCAGCTCGCCCGGGCGCTCGAGCACCGGGCCCGACGTAGTGCGCAGGCGCGCGCCCATCTCGGCGGCGATGATTTGCGAAAGGGTTGTCTTGCCCAGGCCGGGCGGCCCAAACAGCAACACGTGGTCCAAGGCCTCACCCCGCTGGCGAGCCGCGGCCAGATAGATGGCGAGCTGCTCGCGCAGCTTCGGCTGCCCGATGTAATCAGCCAGCGCGCGCGGGCGCAAGGCACGTTCTACACCGCCCTCGTCCGCCGGCGTCAGGTGCGGCGTCACGGGCGAGTCTGCGGCGTGCGAATCAGCAGGCGAGAGAGATGCGCTGGTGGACATGAATTGTGCATGGTTGGCGAATTGCTTGATTGAAAGTATATCATCAAATGCACAGACGTCAAGCACTCGCTTGACAAATCGCCCATATAAATGGTACTATTTGCCATCTTGTTGTTACTCGTAGTCCTATGGCTGAACCAGCGCAGGCTTGTGGTTTGTGTCACTCTTCCGAGTGCGAGGTCGGCCGTCTCGTCCCCCTCGGAACGATGGGTTGCATCTGTTTGTGCTGCCTTGAACAAGTAGCATCGGACGCCTTGCCGATGCCGACAGGCAACTGGGGGTGCCCGCACGCGGTGCGCCCCCAAACAACAAGGCCGGACCTGCCGGCCCGGCCCAGTAACGTTACGCCAATTCGACGGAAGGAACCGCCTAGAAATTGACCAGGCGACGGGTCAATGCGTACCGCATGATGTCCATGCTCGAGGTCAAGCCCAACTTCTTCAAAATGCGCGAGCGGTACGTTGAGATGGTGTTGGTGGCACAGCCAATCGCCTGTGCCACCTGGCCGGGGCTCTTACCCTCGGCCAGCAGAATCATCACCTTGTACTCATTCTCAGACAGGCTCTCATGCGGTGCGGTGGATTTGCCCCCGCCCAGCGTCATGGCCAGCTCCTCCGCAAACTCCGGGCTGACGTACCGCCCGCCTGCGGCAACCTTCTTGGCTGCAGCTTGAAAATCCTCAGGCGCACTGCCCTTGTTGACGAAGCCGTTACCACCGCTGCGCAATACCCGCGCGGCCACCGCGGCGTCAGGCATCATGCTGTGCACCAGCACAGGGTTCCTGTTGCCCTTGGCACGGATTTCTGCAAGCAAGTCCATCCCGTTGCCATCCGGCAAGTTCAAGTCAAGTACCGCAATCGTCCACGGAGTAGCTAACAGATGCGGCCGGGCCTGGGCCAGAGTGCCGCACTCGGCCGCGATGGTCCAGCCCAACTCAACCAACAACTCACCCATGCCACGCCGCAGTGCGGGGTGGTCATCAATCAACAGTACATGCTCCATCACGCGACCTCTAGCACCTTCAGGGGAAGGACGATGCGTACGGTGGAGCCCCGAATCATCGGGCGAGTTCGCACGTGGACGGCACCACCATAAATGGCCGCGCGTTCTTGCAAGCTACGCAAGCCGACACCATTGGGCGCGGCCGACATCTCTACCACCTGGCGGGGCATACCCACGCCGTCGTCACTCACTTCCAACCAATATTCAGACTCGCCCATACCCAGGCGCGCAGCAAATCGGCGCGCGCCCGCGTGCTTGGCAACGTTATTGAGCAGCTCCTGCAGACTGCGATACAGGTGCTGCGCCATTTCGGGGTTCGGCTCGACCCACCCTTCCTGGACCTCGAGCTGGCCGGAAAGCTCAGCTCGCTTACGGAAATTGACCACGAAATCGTTAGCTGCTGTGGCCAAGCCGTGTTTGTCGACGCTGTCTTGGCGCAGCTCATGCGCGAGACGGCGCGTCACCGTCATGACGTTGGCCAGATGGTCGTTTAGGGCCCGTAGCCGAGGCTGCAGCGTCGTCGCGCCGGCGGGCACTTCTTCCTGCAGCAACCGGCCCATCTCCAGGCGCAATAGCGTAAGCTCCTGCCCCAAGTTGTCGTGGATTTCGCGGGCCACTGCAAGGCGTTCCTGCTCGCGCGCGTCCTGCATATCCTGCGCGACCGCTTGGACCTGCATGAGACGGTTCCGCACTTCCGCTTTTACCGGGGGCGCCTGGTTTAGTGCGATAGCGCCGACCTTCGGTGCGCCCCTGCCATAGCTCGGCAGAGGGAACATCATGACGCGCCAGGACCCGCACAAACCCAGGCTCAGTTCCTTCTCGGCCATGGCGTTTGTTCTTCGAACCTCGTCCGCCATTGCCAACCAAGTTTTGTTCTGCGCAACCAGCGAGCCATCGCGCACCCCGCAGCCACAGCGCTCGCGCAACTCCTTGGAGCATGGAGAAACGGCTGCCGGCGGCCGCTGGCAAACCGGCAGCTCGGACAATAGAGCATCATTGGAGAACACAGTCTCGTTGCGGGCGTTAAGCACCCAGCTCGGATGCGGCAGCTTGCCATACAGCTCGTACGCCGTGTCCAGACATTGGCGCTGCCAGCTATCGCCCGGCACCGAGGTAGTCATATCGCGAATAAGCAGCCACACGCTCGGCTCAGCGGCCTCGCCATCAACTGGCACGACTGTGAACTGGAGGTTGCGCTGGACGCCGTGCAAGATGAGCTGCACTGGGCAATCCTGCACTAGGTTCTCGCTGCTGGCGGTGTGCCCGCAGGCAATCAGCAAGCGGACCAGGACATCGGGCTGCAGAGCTTGGCGAAGGAACAGGTCCATGTCGCCCGCAGGGATACCGAAAAACGTTTGCGCCGCCGGGTTTGCGGACAGGACACGAAGGCCTTCGGTTGAAAGTTGGAGCACCGGAATCGGCAGCAGGTCCGGCCGGAGGAGCGGCGCGGGCTTCTGGGGCATGGAGAAGGCGAGCGGAAGCTTAAACGGCGACCTATCAGACTTGAAGCTCAGCGTACTTAACATGCCCTCACCTTCCCCTACTACGACTACCCTAACGCAGCCTTATTGTTTGTCTTTGTTTCCATTTCTTAAGAATCTTACACGGGCCTTCTCGGTGTGGCTATACGAAAGGTTCATAAAGATGCCATATTTACAACGTACCCCCTCTTTTGGGGGTATTAAGCGGCTAAACCAACGGCTTAGGTAGTGGTCCGCATGAGCCGCGGCGAAGGACTCGATTCGCTGCCGTATTTCCCGAACAAATGGCGTCGTATAGCCATCCTCAGACGGCACAACCTCCGCGGCAAGCGTGTGACATATTACAGTCAAAAGTTATGTTGATACCTGATTTAAATAACACTTAACTCTTCCTGGAGGGTATATTCGGACCTTCAGGTGTCGACCAAACAAAACCCCGTTAGGCGGGTCATGCATTTTCTGACACCATTTATCCAGCCGGCAATAATTGGTTGCACCCTACTTTAGGGGGAGTATCTCATACCCCTCCCAAGTGGGGTTTAATCTCAAAACATTACTCTAACGCAGATGCGTTAATCGGAAAGAACAAAGCCCGCTCTGCGGCGGGCCTCGGTTGACGCGGTCTGTGTTCAGAACTTGTACGAGGCCGACAGGTAAGTCTCGTTGTTGGCGCTGGCCTTCGCGCCGAAGGCGTCCTTGGCTGCCGACAGCTCATGCGTCAGACGCACGCTGAAGTCCTTGGACACGTCGTAGCCGACGCGTACCTGGGCCAGCGACAGGCCATCCTTGGTGCCCTGGAAGCGGTTGCCATACCAGGTGTAGCCGAGGTCAGCTCCGACGTTGAACTTGCCATACTGGTACGTGTAACCCAGCTCGGCGTAGGTGTCGTTGCGACTCTGGCCCGGCACGAGGTAGTTGGAGGCGCCGGCGATGTTGCGGGCCAGCTTGAACGTCGCACCACGGTAATCCGCCTGGCCGAATACTTCGGTGAAGTTGCGGTCGCTCGCGTCACGGCGGCCTGTGAACAGGTACTGGCTCACGCCGGCGGACAGCGTCACGTCACCGACCTGCTGGGCATAGCCAGCCTTCAGATTCGTGAAGGCCTGATAGCTGCGGCCGCCATCAATCACCAGCGGAGACAGGTTGACGGTGTCGAGCGACAGCGTGCCGAACGCGCCCGACTGATGCACCGCGCCGACCTTCACCCCGACGCTCGGACTATTGTTCGAGTAGTCGCTACCGCGGAACTGGAAGCCGGTGCCAGCATGGGCATCGCCGGTCACGGCTAGGCCATAGTCCGCAGCTGCGGCCATCGCCGAACCCGTAAAACCGACGGCCACCAGCAGGCCTACCAGCATCGAAAACTTGCGCATTGTTTGACTCCTATGTGAGAGGTGCGCGCGGCGTTACGTAGCGCGCATGTCTCGTATAGAAGCGAAAAGCCGGCATGACCTTCCTGCCGGCTTTTGTGTGTGGCGCGAACGCGACGCTGGTCAGTGTGCGACTTGCGCCTTGAGGGACGGCGACACCGTCAGCTTGACCACGCGACGCTCGGCTACGGTGACGCGCTCGCCCGTCGAGGGATTGCGGGCTTCGCCAGCCGCGCGCTTACGCGCTTCCAGCGTGCCGAACTGATGCAGGCGCACCTGCTTGCCGGCCGCCAGCTCTTTCTTGATGGACTCGAACACGAAGCGGGTGATTTCGGCACCGGACTGATGACTCAGACCGAATTTCGAGGCGACAGCGTCGGACAGGTCCTTCATGTTGAAGGTCGGGGTCATGGGGTCTTGCTCCTGGGACTAGAGTTACACTACGACCGGCATATGTTACCGGCGATGAGTCGTAGTATAGCATATAACGTGTTTTTCGCAAGTCGATTCCTGACTCGGGCTGCGCGCGACGCTGACGCACGCTACCAGCACATCCTTGCGCGCCTGCCAAGCAGGCGGCGTCAGTCCAGCACAAGACAGAAACGCGGCTCAAACACGGGAGGTTTTCAATGCCTGGCTAAACCGCAGACGCCGCCGCTGCACCTTGCGGTAGTAGTCATCCGTGTCCGGCGAGCCGCCGTAGCGGAGCAAGGCGCGGCGCATGTCTCCCCCCTCTCTGTCCAGGTATTCACGCAGCACCCGCGCGCCGAGGTGAATGTTCTGCTCCACCGTCGTGGGCACTACAACCCCGTGAGGAAATTTATCGCGATGCCAGCGACCGGCGACCTGCATGATGCCAAACGGCTTCATTGGGTCCGCGCCACCGTCGGGATTGCCAATGTCGTGCTTGAAAGAAGACTCCGTGGCAGCGACCGCCAGCAACAGCATCGGGTCGAGCTGGTACCGCTTGGCCGACTGGTCGACCGCTCGGACCACTGTGCTGGCGTAGCCCGCCGCCAGGTTCCAACTCTTGGCCAGGTAGGTCGGCGCGCCCGTGGTCCACGGCGCCCGGCTTTCCATGCGCTCCGGTTCGGAGTCAGTCGGTCGGAATGAAAGGAGCTGAATATCGACCTTGGCCGGCTCAGGAACACTGGCGGTCAGGCCCAATGCGGCCGTAGCGCCCAACCCCAGCGCTACACACTTGATGCCTAGCCATGCGCGCCGACTCAGCACGCAGCCTCCGACGCCAACGCCACATGCAGCTCAGGATAGGCCGGGCGCTCCAGCGACACTTCTCGCCAGTTCACCAGGACGTTGCTTCCCTCGGTGAGCACGCGGGGAGTCTCAACCCCTGCAGTGCGAACCCATGCGTCATCTCGCCATTCATAGCGCTCCCGGTGGAGCTCAGCGGACGACAGCCAGGCCGAACACTGCCAGCCTTGCAGGACAACACGCAGACCGTGCCGTGTCGCGCGCACCACACGGGCCCGCACCACGGTGCTGTGCGGTGTTTCGGTCACGAAGCCATTCAGCTTGAGGCGGTCCCAGACCATGCGTTCCGCCAAGCGGGCAGCATGGGAGCGCTCAGAACACAGCGCGACTTGCGCGCTCAATGCAGCCAGGTCCGATTCGCCAAGTTCGCAGCCCTCAGGCGCCAGCAGGAGGCGGTGCACCAGCAAGTCCGCATAGCGGCGAATCGGACTGGTGAAGTGGGTGTACCAATTCACGCTCAGCGAGAAGTGACCACCTGGCGTCTCCTCGCCCTGAACGACATACTTAGCCGGCTGCATCGCCGAGCGAATCCGCAGCGCGGCCGCCGCGTGAGCCTCGCCCTTGCCCACCGAAGCAGCCAGGGTGGCCAGCGCGCGCATGCTGGGTAGCTCGGGCAGCGCGTGGTCTGCCGTTTTCGCCCAGGCACGCAGGCCGCCCCACGACTGCGCGTCCGGCGGCGGCTGGTGCCGGAAGAGGCCGGCGCCGTAGCGCTGCACCAGCATCTGTGCCGCGGTGCGATTGGCCAGAAGCATCATCTCCTCGACCAGCTTGTGCGCGTCGTTGCGGGTCTCCCAGCTCAACCGCCAGCTGCCGTCATCGTTCGGCACCAGCACCGGCTCCGGGTCGTCGAAGTCCAGGCGGCCGGCCTCCTCACGCTGTTTGGCCAGCAGCGCGTAAACCGCGGCCAGCGCCTCCAGGTTGGCTTCCACAGGCTGGGCAAAGCGCACACTCTTGCCGGCCAGGAACGCAGCGACCTGGGTGTAGGTCAGGCGCGCGGCTGACTGGATGAGGCCGCGACTGAGCTGCGTGGACAGAACCTGCCCCGCGTCATCTAGCACCAGGGTCATCACCACGGCGCGTTTGAGCTCGCCCGGCGTGAGGGAGCAGCGGTCGTTGGACAGCGATTCTGGCAACATCGGCTCGGTCCGGCCCGGAAGGTAGAGCGACGTGCAACGCTCGGCCGCCCATGCATCGAGCACAGACCCGGGCTGCACGTACCAGGAGACATCCGCCACGGCCACCTGGACCTGCCAACCGCTCGCCAGGCGCTGCGCGAACACGGCGTCATCGAAGTCGCGCGTGGATTCACCATCAATGGTGACAAAGGGGACGCCGGCGTGGGCGGTCCAGGCCTCAGCGGTCTCGCCGATGCCCGCGCCGCCCTGATGCAGCGCTTCTTGACGCAAGCCCTCCGGCATGGCGGCATGGAAGCCGAACCGGACCTTGGCGTAATCAAGGTCGAAACCCGGGCGGCCCCGCGTGCCGAGATTCAGCACCACCGTGACGGGCACAGCGTCGGAATTCGGGTCGCCCTCGAATGCGGGAATGCGTACCGCAACAACGTCGCCCGCAGCGTAAGGCGTGGGCCCTGCCGACAGGAGCAACGGGAAGAAGCAGGGGTCATCCGCCATCAGCGAATGGCCACCGACGGACCGAGCGCCAAAGTCCTCCTGTACTTCGCACAGCAGTAGGCTCTCAGGGCGCGTGACGCGCAGAATCATGCGAACGTCCTGATTGTCACCTTCCCCGTCAGCGGCCATGAATTCGATGCGGTCGCCAGTCAGCAGGCTACGTGCCAAAGCCGCGCGGATGAAGTAGGACTCCCCGGCGTCGGTCGTGACAAAGGCAAACCCGCGAGGATTGAGGTGAACGCGACCCTCGTGGCCCTCTTCCATAGGCGAGGCGTCAGGCATCGGAGCGCTCGGCTCAAGGGCCGCAGCGTGCAGCATAGCGTCCAGCCCCGGGCTGGAGACAAAGCGACGACGCAACATACAATACTCCTTCGAATGCTGCGCCAGGGCAGCCTTGGGCGGGCACACGCACGACGTGCGTTGGCGCGCCAGCCAAGGCGGCACCGTTCAACCTGTTACAGTTTTGCGTACCACGCGGTGTGAATTTCTATTTGCATAGTATACCAGAATTAAGCACATACGCCAAGTTATGCGCGCCGCGCAGTTACCCCCGGTAAAACCATCTGAAGCCTTAGGTATAGACCTCTCGCGGCTCGCCGGTAAATCTCATGCAATTATGTGCACTGCAGTGATATACTAAACACCATAATACGTACAACAAACGGCTGGCCCTCGGCCGCCGGTAGCACCAAAGGATTCCAAGATGAACAGGCCCGAACCAGGCTCCACCGGCCTGACCAACGAGCTCAACAAGGAGCACTACGAACGCGTGTGCGAGGCCCGGCGTCGCGCCGGTCTGCCCACGGCACATGACAAGCAACTGGCCAGCCATCCGCTCGTGGGTCGCACCGTGCGCGAGAAGGCAACCGGCGAGCTCTTTACCGTCCAGCTTGTACACGAATCCTGGTGGAAGGGCTACTACGTCCAAGCCACCACCCGCCAGGTGGCGACTGGCCTGCACCGCGTGCTTGTGGTCGGCTCCAAAGGCTGCCTCAGCCAGGACATCGCCGAAGAGTTGGAGCGGTTCGAGACCGGCTTCGAAGTTCTGGAGTTTGCCGACGTGCCGGACGAGGTTGAGTCTGTCCACTGACCTGCCCGCATATCCAACAGAAAACCCGGCTCTCGGCCGGGTTTGTCATTGCCGCCGTCTTCACTTACAGCGACTTGCAAACCTTCATCGGTGCAACACCGAAAAAGCACGGTTCAGGGTTCCGCGCCTGCGCGCCGCGAACACCTGAAGGCCGAGGACGGTTGCCTGCACAACGCGACGCACCACAAAGGAAATCGAGAACGTGATGAAGTAGCCGGTGGCGGTGAACAGGTCTTCGATGAGCGCGTAGACCGTGGCGCTTACGAACAAGCCGCAAGCTAGGCAAAGCAGGATGAGCAACGCCGGCGCAATCAACGCCAGGCCGTCGGCGCTCGCCACGCCCGGTGAGACCGCGCTGAAGGCGGTCAGCCAGACCTGCAGCACGGTGCCATGCCACCAGGAGAAGAAGGATTGGCCACAAGCCAGCATCAGGCCCGCGGCCAGCAATAGGCCGACAGCCACCACACGTACGGATTTCATAAGAGTCCTTGGAAGTGAAAAGGACCGCCGACAAGCGTCAGCGGCCCGCAGTATAGGAACCCTCCAGCCGGGCGCTTGGCCTGGAATGAAAAAAGGCCCCAATCGTTGACTGGGGCCTTTGCGCACACAGCGAGCTGGGACAGCTTACTGCGCCATGAAGTGGAAGCTGCCGTCGGCGGCCTTGGTGAAGAGGACACCGGCGTTCGGCGTTGCCACCTGGATGGTCGCCGACTGTGAAGGCTCCCACCGCCGGCCGGGCCGCTTACGGAGGCTGCTTCAACTGCGCGAGCGCGGCTAAAAAACGGCGCTGATGCGCCGCTTCTACTGTGATTAGGGGATTGCGTGATTGTTGCCTGAGTCAGGCGGATACCCGCCGGCGCAGGAAGGCGGGAATGTCGTACGTCGACTCTTCGCCGATGCAGTGACTGCGGGCAACCACCGGCGCCTGCATCGACGCGCCTGCTCGGCGCAGCACAGTGGCTTGGCCGGGAGCTGCCACCGCAGCAGCAGTCTTGGCCGGCTCCACCAACTGCAGGCGCGCGCGCTCAGGCTCATCCAGACCAGTGGCCACTACCGTAACTCGCATGTCATCGCCCATGGCGTCATCGTAGACGGCCCCAAAGATGATGTGGGCGTCCTCGTCAGCGCAGGACCGGACGACGTTCATCACCTGGTGGACCTCGCGCATCTTGAGCCCCGTCTTGGCGGCCGTGATGTTGACCAAGACGCCCTTGGCGCCGGCGAGCTGAATCCCCTCCAGTAGTGGAGAGGCCACCGCCTCCTGGGCGGCCAGCATTGCGCGGTCCGGGCCGGCGGCCACAGCCGCACCCATCATCGCGCGACCCATCTCGCTCATGACAGTGCGCACATCCTCGAAGTCGACGTTCACCAAGCCAGGGAAGGTGATGATTTCGGCAATGCCGCCAACGGCATTCTTGAGGATGTCGTCCGCCGCAGCAAACCCATCTGCCATGTCGGCGTCCTCACCGAGGACCTCCGTGAGCTTGTCGTTCAGGACAACAATGAGAGAGTCGACTTGCTTTGACAGAGCGGCAATACCCTCCTCTGCCGCGCGCATGCGCTTGGAGCCCTCGAAGCTGAAGGGTTTGGTGACCACACCCACGGTAAGGATACCCATCTCCCGCGCGACTTCGGCCACCACTGGCGCCGCGCCAGTACCGGTGCCACCGCCCATGCCCGCGGTGATGAACACCATGTTCGCACCTGCGAGCGCCTCGCGGATGTCGTCACGCCGCGCCATGGCGGCTTCGTGCCCGCGCTCGGGGCGCGCGCCGGCGCCCAGGCCGTTGCGGCCAAGCGGCAAACGCACTGCTGCAGAGCTGCGCTGCAGCGCCTGCGCATCCGTGTTAGCGGCGATAAACTCCACGCCTTGCACGCCGTTTTTCAGCATGTGCTCGATGGCGTTGCCGCCCGCACCGCCCACACCAATCACCTTGATGCTGGTTCCTTCGAATTGCTCGATTTCCATCTACGTAGACCGCCCACTAGAGATACTTACAATCTCAGTGTATGGCTGCGCCTGGTGGATGTTTCAGACAATTGCACGTTTTGTGCGAACTCTCTTGGCTGCGGAAGTCTTCCGGCGCAAGGGTGACGTCCGCCAGAACTTCGCCGTCGGCGCCTCGTAGGGTGAAAAACGCCTGGCCGACGTAGTTTCCCGCGATTTCGAGGCTCACGCCCCGCTTGATGAGCTTCTTGCCCAACCCCGGCCCCATGGGCGGCAAGTCGGCCGCAACGGCCTGCATGGCGCTGCCGGTCAGGGTCATCCGGACCCGCCGGCGGGTTTGCGCGCCAGTCGCGCGCTCTGCTTGCATATGATTCATTTTTACCTATACGTCTCCGTGGACATAGCCCTTGGAGGCAATGATGAAATTCGTCGTCGTTAGTGGACTGATTGACCCGCATGACCCGAACAAGAAACGTCGGCCGGCTGTTGTGCTTGGGATGGTGAACGGGCGTGTGGCGGTTGCCCCATGCTCGACGAATCCAATGCGTACCGGTGCGGTTCGCCGAGGCGGCGTTCTGCTAACGAACGAAAGTCCCGCTTACGCTGGGACCGGACTGCGCGCCGAGAAAGTGATTATCAACGTCGGCAATGCCGCGTTGTATGCCATTGACTCGTGCTACGTTCGTGGCTGTCACCAGATTGGTGTCCTGGACACCAACCTCGACAAGCATGTCGGGGATAATCTGCGGGACCTGATGAAACAGTACGACCTTATGCACTGCAACAAGGTCTACTGAGGAAATTCGCGCTTCTTACTCTTCTCGCTTTACCTTCTCTCTCTCGCCGCTCCACTCTGTGGGGCGGCTTTTCATTGTCGGGTGAACCTCTGCCCGGCGTAATCCCATGTGGCATCGGGCGGGATGCAGACATACCAGTTGCTCTGCGTGGGATGCGCGCCGAGCAGGAGAACAACACCTTCCGTTTCGAGGGTCTTGGCCGCAGTCCACCAAAGCTGGCCAGTGACCGGCGTGACCATACCGAAAGCCGGCACACCGTTCTGTAGGCATGTGAGGATTTCCTCCCGATGCGCCGCCACGGTTTGCGGCTCCATCACGCACCGTCAGCGAGCGCCGCGCGCATTGCCCGCACGCGGGCAATCTCTGATTCGGAGTGCGGGGTTCCACCCGCGTTGAGCGCGAGGTAGTGGTCCAGCAGCTCCGCCTTGCGCTTGAACGAGAAAATGGCAAGGCGCACGCGCGCATAGGTCATTCGGTTCGGCGCGAACTCAGTGCCGGCGAGGTCCTCCACCGACAAACCAAAGGCGCGGACCTCCCGTGCCATGAACTTGCGTACGGCCGTCAAGCGCTGCAGCCCATCAATGCACTGCACACCCTCGGGTAAGTCGATAAGCCGCTCCTTTTTGCTAAGGGCATCGAAATGCGGGCAATTGAGCTGGATGGTCATCCCGGCAGTGGTCACCACCCCACGCATGACGTTCTCAATGAAGTGCTGTTGCTGGTCCGGGTCCCAGACATGGCCACGCTGGAAGTCGGGCTCGAGCTCAAGCATGCCGTAGTCGTGCGCGAGACCGCTCAACGAGCGCTCCAGCAAGTGCCATGGCACATCCACCTCATACTTGGCCTGGGCGATGGGCTTCACCAACGCCTGCAGTGCGGCGGCGTCCAGCTTGGACGCCCGCGTGGTTTGACCGTGCGTCATGCTGCTTGCGCCTCGCGCACCGGTTGCTTTTTTCGGCCAGGCTTGAGAATCGCTGCCGCCTCGTCGCGTTCGGCCACGGATGCGTTGGTCCACATGGTTGAGCCAGCGCCCGACCAAACGTGGCCCGTCTCCAAGTCCACGACCACCCACTTCGCCGGGCACCGCGTCGTCAGCGTGATGGACTTCACCTCGGGTAGCTCCGCTACCGTGCGGCCGCTCAGCAGCGTGCGCTCGGTCTTTACGTTGAATTTCCAGGCGACATGGCCAGCCTTGACCAACTCGCCGGCGCTACGTGCGGCAGCCATCAGAGTGTCTGCCAGGACGATGGCACTCGCCATCTTGCGCGGACGCAGGTTTGGGTAGAACAGCTCCGCCACGTCCTGACGACGGAACGGACGGTCGCCACGCGCTTCGCGGAAGGCGTTCCAGAGCTTGATGATATGGGCCGGCGCCGGATTCTTCGCCATCAGTCCTCCTTATCGTATTGGGTTGCGGCTTGGCCGACTACCTCAGGCTTCGAATTCCAGGACGACATCCACGACGTCCCCCTTGGCGCTGCTGTGTGCGTAATAGCGCAGGCTTTTGCCGTCGGCCGCCAGCTCCCAGTCGTGCAGATGGTCATCCATGAAGGCATTGACGTGGTGCACCGGGTGGCCCGTCCGAGTCAGGTGCGCCTCGTCGAGCAGCAGCCAAACGCTTCGGACCTTGCGACCCGCAGCTTCCGGTGGCAGCGGAAAGGGTTTGGCAGTGCTGTTCTCGACGCCACGCAGGATGACAAACGCGGGCGCAACTGCGGGCTGTGCGGCTAGACCCGTTGCGGCGAATGCCGCGCTGAACGCCTGGCGCGTCTTACGCATCCAAGGCTCGACGTCGCCGAGCGACATGCCCCGCTCCTTGGCGAACGCGGCTTTGAGCGGCAAGCTCGTCAGCGAGGTACGGACCAGTTCATCCTGGCAAATAGCAAGGAACGCGCGCAGGGCATGCGCGGACACTTCCGAGCTGCCCTGCCACGAGCTCCACGCGTCTTCCAGAGCGGGGTTGCCATAGCCCTGCATGCCCGGCGTTCGCACGTTCCAGGCCAGCCCCGGCGCCCAGTCACCCAGGACGGGGCGGCCATCACGCACGTCACCCGCGAAGTACCACACGGCCCAGTCCTCGAATGCGGCGCGGCGCGCGGCCAGCGCAGGCGACTCTTCGGCTGCCGAGAGTTCTTTGTCCAGCGCTGCAGCGATGACGCCCAGCGCAGCACCCACAACTTCCGGGTCGGACGTGACTTCCTGGTTCCCGGTCCCAGCCAGGGCGCGCGCTACGGCTTCAGATTGGAATTGCTGCACCTGGGCCAGCCAGGCGGGTTGCTGCTTTGCGGACATGATGCCCCCGTTATTTGTCATTGTCTGACTACATTCTACCAAAACAAGCGCTATTGTCAAGGAAATTTGGCTTAATGCCTTCATCACGAGACATTTGCTGCATTGCCGCTATACGGAGCGTGGAAATATCAACCGTTTACCAAATTCACATAGGATTAATATATCATGAATTACGCTATAAAACGAGGCACTTTTGGCCTGGTACAAGGCAAATTGCGTGTCAAACCCGTGGTTCCGGCATTCGTCGCTTTGGCTCTGCTGGCCGCACTGGCCTATGCACTGCGCTCCGTGGTCACCAAGGCAAGTCCCGGTCATCTTCCGCTCGCGGTGGTGCTGGCGCTGCAAAGCCTGTTCCTGGTGCCGCTCCTGGGGCTCATTGCCTACAAGCAGAAGGTCAACCTGGCGTTCTCCCCGTCGTTCACCCGGCCCTACGCCATGCGCGTGGTGTTCGGTGTTTTGAACATCTTTGTGCTCTACTATACACTTCGCCACCTACCGGCCGGCCTGGCCAGTACGCTGGGATACACCGCTCCGCTGTTCACCGCCCTCCTGGCGCCCGCCCTGCTCTCCGAAGCAGCAACGTCGGTCACGCTGTTCCTGACCGTCGTGGGGTTTGCTGGTGTGGGCATCAACGCGGTGCCGTATCTTCATGACGTGAGCCTGGGCCTGGTTGGCTTGGGTCTGCTGGGCGGGTTCTTTGGCGCGATGCTCCAAATCTACCTGCGCAAACTAGCTCTCCTTGGCGAGCCGGCTTTGCGTGGCGTGTTCTGGATGCATGCTGTCACGGGGCTTGGCGCTGGCGCGTACTGCATCGCCTTTGGTGAATGGCAGTTCACGATGAACGAAGTGTGGGTAACGCTCATCTTGGCCCTGCTGACCTGCGGCGGCCAACTGGGGAGTGCAATGGCCTACCAACGCGGCAAGGCAATCACCGTGAACGCTCTGTCGTTCATGACGTTGCCGATGACAGTGGCGCTGGCAATCGTGCTGCTTCATGAGCACGTGTCGTCGCTGGCCCTGGCCGGTATCGCGCTGACCTTGCCGGCTTGCTTTGGCTTGGTATGGTACGAGCAGTGGCGTGTAAAAGCCCTGCATCGCCGCGCCAACCACGAGTTGACGCTATCGGAAGTTCGAGAAGAGCACGCAGCCCTCCAAAACGCCATTGGCGCCGAGGTGGAGCCGCTGTTCACGACCGAACCTACGGAAGCTGAGCTGAAGGAAGCACGTCGGGCTCCGGTTCAAGGCCCCGAGGAACACATCGAGGCCATCTTGAACCGCACGCAGTCTCGCCCACTGGCGACCCTTGCCTGAAGTGCTGCAGTACCCTCTGAACCGCGAAGCAAGCTTCGCGGTTCTTCTTTTTTGGAGGCAGCTCCAATCATGTCAGGCCGCGGACGAGAAAACAGACGCCCTAAAGGGCGTCTGTGACCACGAGCTACTGCGCTTGCTTTTGGCCACGTTCTTTTCGGTCCCGCGCTTCAGCCATGGCGACATCAACCGCTTCCCGCATCGTGACAGCTACGACTTCAAAGCACTGGTCCGCCGCCCAGTAACACAACAGACCGCCCGTGCCACCCGGCGCGTACCCAGCACTCCAGGTCGCACCATGCTCAATGATGAAGTCCAGCCGTGCACGGTCAAGCCGTAGGTCCAGAACCTCCCTTGTGAGCGCGCGCATTGCATCGCGACTGCGAGCGACTAGAAGGGAGTCCACTCTGCCCTTTGAAAGGGTGCGAAGCAGGTGGCTAAGGGTTCCAAGGCTGTCCGGCTTCAAACCAGTCACCCCCATCAGTTCTGCAAACATTTTTCCCTCCTGTGGCTCGTTTACCGACGGCGCCGCATAGCCCGCCCTCATTTATGCCTTGGGGTCCGCGTCCACCTGGGCGAGGTATTCACCGCACAGCCTGTCATCGGTACGGTACTGGGCCATACCGGCCGCCCATCGCCCATGCACCCAGTCGCGCAGTGCAAACCAGATGGACTGAGCCATATCCCTCATGAGGTCGCCGACGAGGTACACCGCCATGGTCAGCGGCCACCCCAGGACGTTGGTCAGCAAAAAGCGCTTCTGCTGCAACGGAAGCAGGGGGAAATCGCCCCTGTAAAGCATCGAGGCCTTGACCTTGCGGATGACGGCCTCGAAGCCCGCCTCCCACTGCGTGACCGACAGCGCGTCGACGCTAGCAGCGTGGTGCTCCCGCAGCCAGAGTTCCCGCTCCAGGACGTAGACCCGCTCAAGGCGGCGCGCGTACAACCAGAAGTGGAGCATCGCCCAGAGCACACCCACCGCCAAGTAGGCCGCAACGCTCACCGGGACAAAGACGCTGGCCAAGACGGCATCTGCCGCCTGTGCCGACACGTGGGCCGCTTGTACGAACGCGGCACGGTCCGCACCTTCCTGCGCCCACGCGCCCCAAGCTATCCACAAGAACTCGCCCAGCAAGAGGTACACCCCAGCGATTGCCGCGTAGTCCTTGGCCCGGCGGTATTGGTCCGGCATGAGCACGTAGCCGGCCGTCAGGGCTCCCAACAGCAGCCACCCCCAGGTCATCACATCAAAGAGCCATGCAGGCATCATCGGTCCCCTTTCAGGCCCTTGAGAGCCTTGAGCTTTTTGAGGTCAGCCATCGCCTCGCGGTTCGCGCGCTGAATCATGGCGTCGTAGAGGCTCAGCGCTACTTTGCAGGTCCAGCGCCAGAACGCTTTGACCAATGCGCATACGCGCTTCCACACCGCGCGCAACGCCGGCAGGAGCATGGTTCGCCAGGCAGCTTTGACCGCCCGCCACACGTACACCCAGACCACGCGCAGGTAGTCGAACACGAGCTTCTGCGGGATGCGGACAGGCCAGAACGCAATGTCGGCGAGAAATCCGGCAATGGCCCGCTGCTCAGAGAACCGCTTGGCGGCATACCCGCGCAGTTTGAGAAAGTATGCCGGATGCATTTTCTCGCCGTTGAGGAGCGTCGCGGGCCCGAGTACCTGCTCCAGCGGCCGCCCCTCGAGCAGCTCGTCTCGCCAGGCACCATAGCGTCGCGCCTGCAGCTCAATGCAGCGCGGTAGATAGAAGCACGCCCACAGCGCGCCGATGAGGAAGTAGGCCGGCCCCGCAGCCCACCAAGGGACAAACCCCAGCATCGCAATCAACATGAACCACCTCATGAAAAAAGCCCAGCGCTATGCTGGGCTCTTCGTTCCGCTTGACGATTAGATGTCGCCCGTGTCGGAAGTGCCGCCGTCTGCGCCGGCGCCCGCACCAGCAGCAGCGCCTGCCGCGTTCTGCGAGGATTCGCCCTCGGCCTTGGCCGGCTTGCGAGCGGCAACCAGCGCGCGCACGTGCTTGGCATAGGTCTTCAGGTCCGCCGGTGCCGGCTGGAAGCCTTCGGCAATCCAGTTCCCCACCAGAGCAGCCACCGTCTTGCGGTCTTCGGTCGTCACCGACACCGAGCGGGCCAGTAGGCCCTCGGCATCCAGTGCCACGTAGAACGCGGGTTCGTTGTCGACCGTCAGCGGCGCGTCGGCGAAATTCTTCGGCTCCAGCGGTTGACCGTTACCAACTGCGGACTCGATGACAATCGCGCCGTCAATCATTCGAACTTGCATGAAAATCCTTGAAGGGTTGTGAGGTGTGTTTAGTATAGTGCGTTTCATGCAATAACGCAATTGAAGCCAAGCTGACCGACCGCCGCGCCAGACCAATTGAGCCGCAGGTTTAGGCAAGACGCTCATGGTCGTTCGCAGACGCGACTGGACGCAGTGAGGGCGAAACCGCAACTTTGCCGCTGCCCATTGCTTGACATCTCCCTGTTTTACGATACACTATTTGAAATCGATCCACCCACAGGACACCGAACCAATGGCTCGTACCCCGCACACGCCTTCTTCGACCCAATCCCGCACCAAGGACGCCATCTTGCCCGCCATTCTACCGAAGCAAACCTATGAGAACGTCAGCTCCGCCAAAGCGCGCGACTGGCTGCGCCACAATACCGACAACCGCCGACTGCGCCGCTCGAAGGTCGATGAGCTGAAGGGCGTGTTCCAGCGTGGCGAGTACCGCCTGACCCATCAGGGCGTGGCATTCGGTCTCGACGGCCGGCTGTTGGATGGCCAGCATCGTTTGAGCGCACTGGCTGAGATGGAAGACGGCTTCTCTGTCGTGATGTCCGTCACGCGTGGCCTGGATGCGGCCGCGTTTGAAGTTCTGGACCTGGGCACCCGTCGTTCGTACTCCGACGCACTGCGCATCCCCGACGGCCTGGCCGAATGTGCGCGCTACCTGGCCGTCATGGTCAACAGCAATATCGGCCTGACGCCGCAGGCCATCAAGCCCTATGTGGACTTCATCGCGTGCCACTACGACCTGCTGGTGAATGGCCTCTCCACGCGCCGCCGCACGTGGACGACAGCGCCGGTGCGCTCGGCCGCCATCGTCCTTCTGGCGCGTGGCGTGGACCCGGCCTACATTCGCGAGGTCTATCGCGCCCTGGTGACAGCTGACTTCAACGCCATGCCGCCCATCGCACAGTCCCTGTTCCGCGCCGAGTTGAACGGCCGCCTCAAGGGCATCGAGAAAAACGACATGTTTGCGCGCTGCCTGAAGATTTTCAATCCGGTCTTCGCCAGCAACCTCAAGGTGCAAATCAATGATGCATCGGCGGCCGTGGCCGAGGTCCGCGAGTTCATCATGAGCGCGGTGCCAGCGAGCCGACTGCCGGCCGTCTGATTGGCAGGCGCACCCCCCTCCCCTTAAAGCAGAACGCCCCGAAGTTCGGGGCGTTTTTGTTTGGTCTTCAGCCGGAATAGCCCGACCCACAGTCGGGGACGAGGCGGCGCAGCCTGCCTACGCTGAGCCCTTGGGCGGCAACGGAATGTAGCGGAACGCGATGACCATTCCTTTCGCCGAGCGGTAGTCATTGGGCATCGGACCGACCGCTTCCAGGCGGAAACCCGCCGGCGCGTCGACCGTCATGTCGAGCAGCTCCTGCAATCCGACCACTACCGGCGCGCTCGCGCGCTTTGGAGTGAAAATGGTGCCGGCCTCGCTGAGACATTCCCGCATTTTCACCGGGGTCGAGCTGCCAAAATTCATCGTCGTGCCGCGCGGGCACGTCAGCCACTTGCCCGGCCCTACCGGCAGAGCGTGCACCTCCACGTAGCCATCCCAGCTCAGCGTCGCCGGCGTGGCAGCCTCGCTGCTTGCGCCCGTCAAAAGGGAGATGCCGAGTGCCAAAGCCGCACCCCAGAGCATCGCATGTCGTTTCATCAATCGCTCCGTGTTTCAGTGGGCGAATTCCGGGTCATCATCCGGTTCCGCGTAATCGTAAAGGTCTCCGCACCCCGCCGGGCAGCAGTTCGGCTCGATGCCGTGCGTGCAATACCCATCATTGGCCAGCTCTTCCTGGGTTTGCGCGCGCTCCGCTGGGGTCGCGTAGCCCATGGGAACCGCAAGCTCCAATGCGCTGTGACGATTCGGTGAGCCCTCCGGGTATGCGGCATCGACAGCGGCAGAGAACCGGTCTACAAAGAGGTCGTAGGACTGCCCGCAGCCGCGGTTGGCATCTGCAAATAGCTTCTCGAGGTGAGTCTTCATGGCGTAAGGAAGCGGCCCACCACCGAAGCAGTGAGCCGCTTATGGCTCAGAGTTAGGCTTCCGGGGCGGCAGCCGGGCGCGCGGCGTGCTCGCCGACCGCCTTCGCCAGCGCGGCCGACGCAATTTGAGGGCCCATCAGGTTCTCTTGCGAGACCGGGAAGATGATGACGCTGTTTTTCTCTGCCCCGATTTCCTTGAGCGTGGCCAGCGTGCGCAGGGTCAGTGCGGCCGGGTTCTTGGCGAGGATGTCTGCGGCTTCGCTCAGCTTCTGAGCGGCCTCGAACTCGCCGGCGGCGGTGATGATGCGGGCGCGGCGGCCGCGCTCGGCTTCCGCTTCCTGGGCCATCGCGCGAATCATCGACGCATCCAGGTCCACGCTGCGGATTTCGACATGGTCGACCCGAATGCCCCACTCTTTCGAGCGCGCCTCGATGGCCTGGCTCAGCGTCTCGTTCAGCATGTCCTGGTGCGACAGCAGTTCATCCAGCTTGTGGCGGCCGATGGTCGAGCGCAGCGTAATTTGCGCCAGTTGGCCGATGGCGGCCAGGTAGTCGCGCACGCCCAGCAGCGCCTTTTCAGCGTCTTCCACCTGGAAGTAGGCCACGGCCGCGACCTTCACCGACACGTTGTCGCTGGTAATCACGTCCTGCGCGGGAATCTGGAGCGCAGTCACACGGACGTCCGTGGTCAGCAAGGTTTGGGCACCCGGGATGAGGAAATTCAGGCCCGGGACCGCCACGCGGCTGAACTTACCGAACGTGAGCACGACGCCGCGCTCGTATTGGCCAACGACTTTGATGGAAGACGTCAGGATGGCGGCCATACAGCAGAAGAAAATGAACAGGCAAATGAGGGTAGTGACCATGATTTTGCTTTTGGGCTGGAACGACGGTTAGGTAAAGAGGCCCGGCAGGAGCAAGAAGCCGACCACGAAGGCAGCAGCAACGTACGCACCGCGGTAGTCCTGGCGCGCCAGGATGTCCTTCAGTGCGAAGTAGCACGGCATCAGGCCGGTCAGCACGAGCAGCGGGGAATGCACGTAGCCGGTGTACAGGCTGGCGACGCCCACGAGGAGCGCGAAAGCCAGGGCCACCAGGCCGCCCTTGATGAATAGGGGCGACTGCGGGCTGCGCGTCGGTACGGCGATATCGGTTGAGGTTGAGGGTGTGCTTTGCATAGGGGTGATAGGGGTTGGTGTTAGAACCGGGAGATGCATCGCGACTACGCGCGGGTCAGGGTGACCATGCGGGCCTGCGTGGAGATGCCGCGGAATGCCGCCACATCGCGCGCCAACTGGCCCGTCACGCAGAAGTTGCCGCCCGTGCCGACGTGGTCGCACAGAAGCTCGCGCACGGGCACTTGCAGTCTTTCGAGGTTGGCCGTGTCGTCCACCACGAGCAAACCGCCCGGATGGCCGACGAATCGGTTCACTTCGTCGGGTGCGCGCCCATAGCGCTGCGTCACGCCAGCGAAATCGAAGACCGTCATTGGCGCCGTACCGGACAGCGTCTGGACCTGCTCGCTGTCTCGCAGCTCTACGTAAGCGCCATCCAGCAATCGGCACGCTGGAAGGTAGTTGCGGCCCGAATCCAAGATGACGACCGGCTCGTCGCGCATCAACTTGTCCAGCACCAGAGCCAGCACCAGGAACGTTTTCCCGCTGCCCGCCGCGCCCACAATGAAGTGGTCACCCAGTTGCCCATCTTTCACGTAGGTCGACGGGGCGTAGAGCGCGATATCGACAGGGTCGAACCGGGTCATGCCTCAAACCCTCCGAGCGCGACCACCAGGTCGGCAACCAGGGCGGCCAGGTCGGCGCTCATGATGCGGAACGTCGCCTCGAACATCGCGTCCTGGTCGTCCTCGGCTTCGTCGCGGGCTTCCGCCTGAACCACCTCCAGGAACTGGATGCGCTTGAGCTGCAGGGTGTCGGTGAGCACGAAGCGGATACGGTCACGCCAGACGAAGCCGCAGCTCGTCGCCTGCTTGCCCAGCTCGATGTGCTTGCGCACGTCGTCATCCGTGAGCGTTGCGCGGCGTACCGTCACCTTGGCGCCACCTTCCGCCGAGTCTTCCAGCGTGCAGTCGCAGTCGAGCTCGAAGTCGCCCGGAGCTTCGCCGGCGGCCAGCCACGAGGTCATGGCGGCGCGCGGCGACATATTCAGCCGCGGCAGCATCGCCGGGAACGGCGGAAGCGCCTCGCGCAGCTTGGAGAGCAGCGTCTCGCCCTTGTTGTGCGAGCCGGCGTCGATGAACACGTAGTCGTCGTTCATCCAGGCCAAGGTATGGCCGACCTTGGTCAAGGCCTTGGCGAGCAGAGCTTCAGTCACCTGCTCCTTCAGTTCACGCTTTTCCTTGCGGGTGACCTTGCGCCCTTCCCTGCGCTGCACATCCGCCACGCGCTCGGCCAGCGCCGCCTTGATGACGGGCGCGGGCAGCACCTTCTCTTCACGCGTCAACTTGACCAGGCGGAACCCGGCAAAGGTCGGGGCCACGTCGTCGCGGAACGGTGCCGGGTGGCCCCAACCGTCGGCGAACTTTTCCAGGGCGCCGGGTTTGACCGGCGGCCGGCGCGCGAGCTGCGCCTCGAGGTCAGCCAGAGATTCGCCATTGCGGCGGTACACGAGAATGTTTTTCGGCCACATAGGGTGGACCTCCAATGAAAGTGAGTGGTTTTGCGTGCGCGATTACATGAAGTGCAGCGCGCCGTAGCCAATCGCCAGGCACAACAGCGGTCTGGCGAAGGCCATGAACAGGGCAACGCCAGGCCTTTCTTCGGGCGCCATCGAGACGAAAACGCCGAGCACGCACATCAGGCCCACGGCCCATCCGACCGTGAGCTGCGGCGCGCCAAAGGGGACAACAAACCAGCGCCAAAGGACTGAGGCAGCCCAGCCGTTGAGGCCGATGCTGACCAGCCAAGTGGCCAGGCCAAGGATTGCGAGAGGCACGGGCATCAGCAGCTCTCCTTCGGGGTCAAACCGGCCGCATTGGCGCGACGGTAGCGAACGTCCCAGCCCAGCATGCAGAGCCAGGCAAGAACGTGAATCAGGGCTTTTGTCATCGGAGTCAGCGCCTTTCCAGGCGAACAGAATGCGGGCCGTGCCCGCGGTTTCTTATTTGTTGGGGTACAGAAGGACGTAGTCCCCGGGGCGCAGATACACCCCACCGCGAACCTCCAGCGAGACAGGGTCAGCATTTGCGGGGCTAGGCCGACGCCCACAACTGACGCTGTAGACATCCGTGCGCCATGAGCGCGCCATCGGCTTGGTACCAGGCGTCACTGCGGCTCCCACCTTGCTCAGCAAGCCCTCCCGCTCCACCTCGGTCGAATGCAGCTGCCCGAAATAGAGGCACTTCCCATCCGACGAGCGGAAGACCATCCTGCCGTCTTCGACTGCCTCGTTTGCGACGACGATGGCCTCGACGCCTGGTCGGCTGCCGACACCAATCGGCACACTGGCAGCCGGGGCACTGGCAGCAGCAGGTTTCCCCGCCGGCGCGCGGCCGTCAGGCGACTGCGTGCATGCTGCGCACGCCAGGGCGAGCAAAGTCAGAGTCCATTTCATGGTTGTCACTCCGAGACCGGATATGCTGTATAGCGGGTACAGCGGAACCAGCAACAACACGAGTGGCCCTCCGCAGTTTTGTCATTGTAGTCGTTTTGCTTATTTTACGCTATATCTTTTGGTAGATTTTTTCGCGCCTGCATTTTTTCTGTCACGCGCGTTAGGCCGCCGGCGCTCCGGCACCAGCTCGAATCGATGAGCGAAGTAGTTGAACGGGCAGTCCTCCAGCATGACCCAGCACTCGGCTACGCGAGAAACAACGTACACGTCGCCCTTCACTAGTTCGGGACAGGCTCTGAATGCATTGACGCAGCGCACCCTGGCGCCCGGCTTGAATTTCAACGCGGTCACTGGCGGACCTCCTCCGGATTGAGCGCGACGCTCTTGGAAACAAAACGGCGCCCAAGGAGGCGCCGTTCAGAGAAACACTGCTAACTCAGAAACAGCGGTACAGCTTGTCGTACAGACCCGCAGGCAGAGTGCGCTGCGCCTCCGCCAACAGCTTTTCGTACGCGGCACGCTGCACGGCGTTCAGCTCCCAGGTGAGATAGCCCCGGCGCGCGTGTTCACGATTGATGCGCCCGAACTCCTCAACGAGTTTGGGCAGCCCAAGCGCCTGCGCAGCCGTCTCGTAGCACTCGCCATGCAGGTTGAGCTCGGTGAGCGATTTGAGGTGCTTGAGCAGCTTCTTGGTCACCCCGGTCACCGGCACCGGCTTCATACTGCGAAACGGAATCACATGGCAATACCGCGCGCCATTCGCATCGCCCATGTCGACGACTTCCGGGAACTCGACGGTTGCTCCGTGATGGTTCTCGGTACGGCGCCAGTGCTTGGAGATGCGACCGCGGAGGTAACCGGCCGGCGTCATGACCATGACGGTCGTGCCCAGCGGCCATTTGCGGTGCTTGCGCTTGAAGTCCGCGCTGACCTTGCGGCCAAGGGTGATGGTGTAGTTGATATGCCCTGCCATGATGTACTCCTCAGAGTGGTTGACCTGTTTTCGTATAGGTCACCGCCAACATCACAACAGGTGCTGCCATACCGGAAGGGTGGTCACGCCGGCCAAGGGTCCGGACAAGACAAACCCTTCAGCCACCAGAGCGCTCCATCTTGCGGGAAATAGCGGCTCATGAAACCCGAGGGGGCTATGGCGCGGCAGGCCTCTAAGTCGCCACTGCGCTTGGCCCATGCAGCCAGCAACACGGCGCGGCGCATCACCACCTCAATCAGTCGCAAGGCATGGAAATGGTAGTCATCACCAGATTCTGACTTGTACGGAATCAGCTCCAGCTTTCGCCCAGGAAGCATCTTGAAATCGACGTGAACCCAGAGATGGCCCCGTCGGCGCGCATTTTTGCCGAGATGCGCAATCCAGGCGGCCTCCAGTCGGAATACGCCCCCGCGCCGGCGCTCAATGGTCACAGAAACCTGGCCGCCTACGGGAGCGCAGTGTGTCAAGAAGTCGACAAGCCGAAACTGATAGCCAACCTTCAGCTTGCGAAACTGTGCCCAAGCCCAATACGGCAGCCCCCAACGACGAAGCAGGGGGTCGATATCGAGGATGAGGGAGTCGAATCGTGATTTTTGCATATCGAGTATAGGGCTCAGCACCCATGCAGCTGCGCCACCCGATGGCCACCTGGCTTTGGGGCGTTTTCATTTGGCGGGAGAGCACTCCGCGCTGGCCAGGGTCTTGGCCGACATCAAGGGATATACGCGCTGGCGGCTGATAAGCGAACCGACTCGGGAATAGACCTTGACCTCGCGCCCGCTCGCCCGCAGCGCGGCTGCGAAGTGGTCCGTCGCCTTGCCCACGATTTCACGGCCGTCGGCAAGTTGTGGGCTCAGGAGCACCGGCCAGTGGCTGTCGCCCCAAGCTTCCAGCGCCTGGAGGTCCGCCGCACTGTCGTTGACGCCATCCTGCAGCACGACGTTCAGCTCGATGGCCGCGAACTGCGCCTGGTGCGCACGCAGGGCATCTTGAATCTCGCAGAGCGGCGTGCTCCGAGGAATGAGTCGGTCTCGTACGGACTGGCGCGCGGCATGCAGCGAAAGCTGGAGCCGAACCGGCAGATGGCTGTGCCTCGCCTGGCGCAGCAGCTGGCGCGCGCCAATGCCTGACAGGCTGTATCGGATGCCAGCGAAGACGCCCGGATAGCGGAGCGCTGCCTCTTCTGCACACGCGGCCGTGTTCTTCCAGTTGAGAAGTGGCTCGCCCTCCCCCGTGAAGGACAGCTCCACCGGGCGGCCGTCAGCCGGCTCCGCGTCGAAGCACGCGCGAATCATCGCAAGCATTTCTGCCGCCGTCAGATTGCGCACCAGCGGGGTGTTTTTGGATATGCAGAAGCTGCAGCCTACGCGGCATCCCAACTGGGATGGAAGACTGAGCACGCGACGCCCATGGACGGCGATGTCCAGGGCGCCCGTGCTGTAGCCGGCGACGGTCAGGGGCCGGAAGACAACCGTGGTCGGGAGGGTGTGGCCATCAGTGGCCTTGCGCGGGGTCACGTCGGGTCGCTCAGTCGATACGCCTGGGAGGGTGCCGCTGCTGGCTTGGCGCTTTAGTGGGCCGCTTCAGTCGCTCCGGAATCCAACGCAGAAAGTCCTCCAGATTCTCGACGCTCTCCACGTACCAGGTGCTTCGTGCGTTATCCCAGCGAGCTCCCAACCGGCGCGCCGCATCCTTTTCCTTGTATGGCACCTTGAGATTCACGCGCATCACGCCCCCCTCTTGATTCTGACAAGAGGGGTATAGCGACAGCTACTTCAGAAAATCAGTGCCGGGCGGCGGAGATGCGGGTTTGCTGACAAATGCCGTGCGGCGCTTACTGAGCGTACCGGCCGTATGCCTCGCAAACATTCCCACCCGTGTGCAGGCAATGAGCGGTCCAGGCCGACTCATACGCAATATCGAACATCTCAGCTGGGCCGCTGAGGATTGCCGCAGTAGCATCCCCATCCGTTTCGAATCGCACCGGGAGGTGCCAGCCGGCCAGCTCGCGCTCGTCAGGGGCACTCAACTTTGAGCCCGGGCCGTCCGATACGCTCCAACCTCCATCGATGAGTTGAACGGCGAAGAGTCCGCCGGCAACCTCAACTGCGCGTGTGTAATCGTTCGACAGTGCAAGCTGCGACTTCAACGAGGGGATGTGGTCCTTGATGACAGCCCAGACGCTCGGGATGCCATGGCGGTGGCAGCCTGGAGCCCGGATGCCGCGCATCGGGTACCGGTAGCGACCGGGAAGCCCGGAGAACAGGGCCGCGACGAGTGTCGGCAAATGGTTCTCAAGTTCGCTCGTGCATTCACCGATGACTTTAAAGTTGAATATCACCGCATCCTGCACCATCACGTTTGCAGCGAAATCCGACTCAGCCATCCCCGCTGTGTAGCGGGTGATGCGGGCGATTGCTTCGAGGATGTCGCGCAGGCAATCTGCCAGCAGGTTTTGCTCAAATTGGCTCAGCATGTTGCTCCTGGCTTGCGCCATAGGGTTTGTAGGCTGCCTTTCTCGGCGGCACGAGGTAGTGCGATGGACACTCGGTGAACGAGGCGCAAGGGATTTCCGCACCTGGCATGTCCGGCCACCAGTTATTGTTCTTGGACAGGTTGGCAATCGCCGGAATGACCTGAAGGTTTGCCTCGCAGTGCAGGCCGCAGACCAGGTCGCTGTTGAGCGGAACGATGTGGTCGACCTGCCAGGGAATGGCGGTGGCGCTGGTACGCAACTGGACGAGAACTTAGAGCAGGACCTCGACGTTTTCGACGACAACCGATGACGCACCTTCGACTGATAAGCCGACCATTGAAGCCGGCTCGGCGGAGCGGTAGCGTGCATTGACACGGTAGAAGACCTGACCTGCCACCTCAACCGATTCTTGACCGGAGTTGAAGTGAAGCGTGTATGAATTGTTCTTCCGCCGACCACCCGCCGCCAGCGTAGCCATCGAAGGACGCAACCCTGCGCTGACCGCGAGCTGGTAGAGCTGCATAGCCATGCGCTCCGATATGGTGGTGGCCGAGGTTTGCACGTAGCCATTCTTCTGGGCCGTGTGGCCGTCCCCATCAATCCAACCTTGCACGACAGCACGCTTCAAATTGGGCGCCATGTCGTGCATCCATACCGGCAGCGTCTTATTCATCGCGCCATGGCCGAATAGCTCGCGGAAGTGCAAGGCAAACTCTCGACCAGAGTGAACATATTCGGACGTGTAGTTGACCCGCTTTCGAAGGTGAACACGAGGCGCCGTCATACCGAGTTCGTCAGAAAGAATTCCAGCGAATCGTTCGAGGACCGGCAACTCACGCTCGTGCATCGTCATCGCAACACGGAAGTGAAGCTTTGACGCGCCGCCTTCGACTAGCGCCGACCCCTCAGCAAGATACAGTCCGTATGCCCACGCGAGCGCCTCGCTAATAGGCATGGCATTGCCTTGCTGCGCCGGGATGTGGAGGAAGTCGCCTGGGCTGACAAAGTCCGCAGGGATGTATTGCGGCTTATCCCCCGAGCCAATGAGCGCGTCCCACTTCAACCCCATCGCCGCGCATTTCTTGCTCTCGCCTTTTATCGCCCATACCGGCTGCCCCGGACGGAGCGTCAGCGGTTTGCAAATACCCCGCGTAACTAGGTGCACAACGCCCATAGGCGAGTCGCTTCTCCAGACCGAACGCACTGGTCGGAAGCCGTGGTGGCCGGTAGCGACCACCTCGCCCGGCTGGATGTCGGTCGCACACGCGAAACCAGATGGCGTCACGACTCGGCTTTCCGGCGACAAAAAGCCCGAGGGACTTTCGCCCTCAGGCTTCGATTCAACCAAGTTTTCTACGTTTTCTCTCTTCACGCTACCTTTTTAGCTTCGTGAAACGAAACCCATGGCTCTTCGCTCGTCATACGAGACTTTCGGCCGAAGTCTTCGCCAACGTTAACCGGCATGCTGAAGGTGATACCGTGGCGCGCGTTGGAAATCCAGAGAGCCTGTTGCGGCGGCTCGTAACCGAAGTTGTTAGTGTAGGCGTATTCCGAGTAGCCAATCAACGAGCCGTTGACGATGACGCGCTTCATCTGCACGAGCTGGTGCCAGTGACCGATGACCAGCGTGTCGTACTCCTGACCGACCTGCTGATTGCGACCGCGCTTTTTGTGGTCACCTCTCAGAATTGGGCCAAGTGCTCCCACCATGCCGTCCCCGCCCCGAAATTGGTTACCGTGGGAGAACAGGTAACGATGGCCAGCAATATTCACGAGCGCGTCCGTGCCGTCCGGGATGTAGAACACCACATCCGGGTCGTCCGCGAACAGGCGGTCGAGCTGCTGGTAGATGAGCCAGTCGAAGCTCTGGAAGTTGAATTCCTTGGCGCGAACTTTCTTCGTGTTGCGACCATGATTGCCTGCAACGCACGGCAGGAACACGCGGCCGAACACTTCCTTCAGGCGCTTGATGGCGACGTACAGGTGGTCCACCAGGTCGAGCACCACCGGCATGATGGGTGCGTCGTTCGTTTCCGACAGCTCTTCATGGATATTACCGCTGACCATGTCGCCGCCCAGCGCGAACACGATGCCCGGGTATTGCGGGTTGACCATGTGGTTGGTCAGCAGGTCGATGGTCGTGTTGACCAGGCGGGCCAGGCGTTCGCGTGCGATTTCGAGGTTGTACTCGTTGACGCCGCCGATTTCGGACGGCTTGACCACTTCGCCCCAGTGCCAGTCGGAGCCGAACAGGATGGGCACCCCCGGCAGCGAATCGTGATGGCCCTGCGGCTCCACCGGCAGCGACAGCCAGTCGGGGATGGTCGGCTTACTGTGCGCGATTTCGAAAATGTGCTTCCGCACGTGCTCGTCGGTCAGCGCTGCCTCAGCCAGAGTCCGCACTTGGCCGCGCAGACGCTTGGCCTCGTCTTCCAGCATGCGCACCTTCAGAGCCGTCTTGTCGCCCGAGGTGATGTCTTCCGCAACGCTGCGCGCGGCCGAAGCCAGCGTCGTCAGTTCCGTGCCTGCCGGTGCCGACTTGCGACTGGCCGACGACGGAGCGGGTTTGCCTGCGGTCAGGATGCGGTCAACCTTCGCGGAGCCGAGGACATCCCGGGCCTTCGTCAGCCGGCCGGACACCGAGCTTTGCGCCAGGCCCATGGCCTTCGCGGCGTCGCGTTGATTCGAATGGCGCGCGAGTTCGCGGACGAAGCCGTCTGCTTCAGCCTTGTTCATGTACACCTCAAGTTGTAGGGTAAGTGCCGGCAGCGGGACCGCCGCGGATATGCGAAATATACCGTACAACGTGCTTTTGTCAAGGCTGGTTTTCGGACAAAGCAGCCTCCGCACGGCCTGCTGTCTGGGTTTGCATGGAAAACTGGCGGCGGGCTAGAGAGATTCCGAAAACCTGCTGTCTGCAAGAAAATTGAAAAATCAGCCTGCAGGAGCCAGCGATTGTGGTTATGCTGCGAATCTTGAAAAACGTTGCGCTTTTCAAGTTATTGAGGCATACTACGCAGCATTGGATACCCCTCATTCCGCGACCGCGTCACCGCACCGGCGCAAACTTGGGAGCTAGTGATGAACCACGCCAAAGCAGAAGCTATCGCGAACGCGGATGCGCACCTGCAGAATGTCGGCTTAACCACGTACAGCGAAGCTATCGTTGCACTAAGAACCATGTTTGCCCGGGCAGGCGCCAACGTGCTGGATAACGACGAAGCGATGGCGAAGGCGCGCGCTGCCCTGCGCAACGCGCCTGAGGCCACGCCTAGGCCGGTTGACGAGCCCGTCACTGACCCAGGAACAGCAAAGAACAAGTTCTTCTACGAACTCGCTGTCGGCGAGGAGTTCGGGCTCGACGGAAAGGTCTGGACAAAAGCGAGCTACACCCAAGCCACCAGCGAAACGACGACACTGGTGGTCGGCCAGGATGAAGTCGTGGTGACCTGCCGCTGACCACCAAAGGATGACGATGTTTAAAGTTCTGATGCAGCCGAAGCCGGCCAAACGCCATACGCGCGCCGTTGCGAGCGCGATGGCCACCGTGAGCGTCGTTCTACCTAACAGCGAATCGACGCGCGCGCCAGGCCTTCATTTGCAGCTGCAAATCGACGGCGCCTCCCAGTTGGTTGTCGTTGGCCCTGACCAGCTAGGCGAACTGGAGGCGGCCCTCCAGCGCTTCCGCGCGGCCTAACTCGCAACCCACACACACGGAAAACCACCATGAGCCTCGGACTCATTACCCCCGACCGCCTGGCGATTATCGACACACGCAACGGACTGGATGTGACCGCCGTGCCCAGCGACAAGGCATTGCTGGACCTTGCCATGCACCGCTATTTGCGCCACGCCGGCAAGGGCGCTGACGACCTGGAGACATTCGAAGCGTGGGTGGCCGACATTCGGCGAATCATTCAAGAAGAACGCGCACGCACGGCGGTCGCCTGAGCCGCCACCTGGGCTACAGGCGCGGCCCCAGAATGCGTGCTGGCGACGCTACAATCTACGCTTTGCGCGGCTGAAATCTGGTCACGATTTTATTGTCCTAAATTCAGCACAGCACGTAATTCGGAGACCTCTGTGAAAGTAACAATTGCGCCGTGTTTCTTGCCAAAAAAACTAGGGCGGCCGGTTCGGGCGGAGGAGTTGACCGCGATTGGACCGGCAATGCGCCTGCTGCGAAAGGGTGCGGGCATGACCCAAGCAGAGATGGCTGAGGTGCTAGGGATTGAGCGCACCAGCATGACCAACACGGAAAATGGTAGGCAAGTTGTCACGCTCGATAGGTTGAGCAAGTTGGCTGATTTCGTCGGGGCTGAGCTCGAAATCAGATTCCTGCCTCCAAGTAACTCAACCGAGCTATCTGAGCCGTAACAACGCCTGCACTTGGAGAGACCGCATGCCACAACGACCTGATAATTTCCCGCCGCTCGCGTGCCCGGACTGCGACCGGCCCGCGCCGGCGAAAAGCGTCAACGCGGACGAGTCCGTCACGTACACTTGCGCCGCGAAAAACCATGCAGCCACGCACGGGCTACCAGTGACCTGGCGCATCACGAAGGATGGCGCGTTTCTCGAAAAAAGCGCGGCGGGCCAGTTCGAATGACGCCAGGAACGACAACTGACGGCCGGTGAGGCCGGGCACAAGCTAACCTCAACTCAGTCTTTCGACCATGAGCACGGACCGGAAATTGACGCTAAACGAGTGGGCAATCATCTGCACGGTTTGCCAGGAACCGCGATACCAGTTTGCCGCCGAGGAGTTGCGCGCTGCACGGCGAATGGCCGGCATTGGGTACTTGCGGGAGCGCGCAGAGCGGCGCTTCACCGTAACCAGACTTGGTGCAGCGAAATACAAGCAAGAGAACGCTCGCGCATAGTGCCCACGAGAACAACAGCCAGGATGAAGGCACGGAACCATGGGAATCTGGATTGAGTTTCGTTGTGAGAACCGCACCAACGAGTCATCCCGGGGACTGGGACTGCTAAACCAGCAGTGTGCGTCGCGTGAAAATGTGGGACCGATGGACATGGCGAAGGACACCCAAGAAAGCGTGTTGAAGACGCTGCATCTGCTCAGCAAAGAAGCGGCGGAGCTTGGGTGGAAGAAGACGAAGTACGGCTGGATATGCGCATTCTGCGCGGCCCAACCAAACACGATGGCCGAACTGAAAGCCGAGGCAGAGTCCTAAATGACAAGCACATTGACACATGGCGGCCGGCGCGAGCGCTCAGGACGCAAACCCGCACCGAGCAAAACCGTACGCGTGGCGCTCGGAAGCGAGGCCGTAGCACGGCAACTGGCCGACCTAGTCTTGGCCCGTGCAACCGACCTTCTGATGGAGTCCGCTTGGTATCGCGCTGTTCCGGCCGACCTGCGGGGGGCGCGGCCGAAGGTGGTGCTGGAGGGCATTAAGCACCATGCCGTATTCAGCTCAACGTATTCCTGGCCCGGTGACCGCAGCGAGCCGTTCATCGTGTTCCATGCCGTGGTTGGCCCCTACAAAGGCACCTTTCGCATGCACCTAGACCTCGGCAAAGGTGGCCTCGTGACAGTCGGTGAAGCGGCCGGCACAGATACCGCCGAGAACGCCTAGAAAGCGTCAAAGGTGCGCGAGGAACCTCATCCTGGCCGCGGGTCTTGACCGAGATACCGCGACCGCCGGATACTGGATATCCATACAGTATCCGGCCATGAAAAATCCCGAACGCACGCGCTACCCCGCCCTCTCCCAAGCCGAGCTTCGCGCGCTCTATGAGGCGCAGCCGACGAAAGTAGTCCTGCGCCTGGTGTGGGAGATTTACTGCCTGCAGTTCGTCGTGAAGAAGGCGAGCGCCGTCGACCGCGTGCGCAATGACCAGACCTCCCCGAACTTCCCTCACGCCCTCCTCTCACTACATGAGGCCCTGGAGGCCGAGACTTACGTCCACGAGAATTTGCCGTCCCTGCATCGCTTTCACATCGCACGCCAGGACAGGAAGTGGCCGAAGCAAGCCGGCTCTCTGCGTCGGCGCTGAGCCTAGCGTGCCTGCTGCAGCTCGAGCGTGATGCGCCGGCTGAGCAGCGCGTGGTCAGAGGCCCACTGAACCCGGCCTGCCCGTAAAGCAGCATAGGCTTTCCGGTATGGCGCCATGCCACCAGTGATGGCCGGCGACAATTCGCGCGGCGCTTCCACTGTGGCGCTCATCGCCACGCCCTGCTCAGCAAAGAACCGAGCCAGTTTGGTCAGCAGCAAAGCCTGCAGCGAGGGGTCAACCAGGAGGGGCGAATCTAGCTCGAGGCGAGCGACCCGGCAGGCTGCAACAAGCTTGGCAACTTGCCGCAGCTGCGCCTGGCGACTGGTGCCCGTGTCGTTGTCTGAGCGCCCAGGACTGAGGTGCAGTCGCATGACGCGCGCCCGGTCGAGCCGAAGGATGAACGCGCTGTGCCGCTGCGGCACCACGGGCGTCAGCACCAGCGGAATGACACCGAGCAACGGCAACGCAAGAGCCTGCTGACCAGGGAGGAATGCGGGAACCACGACTGTCGCGACGGACAAGCACAGCATCAGCACCGACCACGCCATGATATCGATGCCAGAGCGCGCCATCAGGCCGACGATACGATGGTGCAGCGGCGTGCTGTAGTAGGTCTTCAGCAGCCCGCCAATGGTCAAGCCGCCGCCGTGAATCAGATAACCGAACAGCGCCCCAAGGGCATACGCCACCTGGCGCCCCGCGTGCCTCATTCCCCTAGCGGCCAATCCCGTGATTGCGAACATGCGGGCATTGTAGGCTCCTGCGGGTTTGGAGCGCGCGAGCTCAGCGAACAAAAATCCAGCCTGGTCGCGTATTCAGGTACCCACCGTATCCCGGCATGACCGAGGTGTCGCCATCTGCGTACCCGGTGTTCCAGCCGCCCGGCCCCAGGCCGAAGAAAGAAGTCGCGTCGCTTGGCCCAACATCCCGGAAGTAGAAGCCGCTGGTGTAGGCGGAATTGCCGACCCAGGAGCCCATCCAGAAGTTGGCGTTCCCTCCCAGGACAGGAACAGGGTCACCGCCTGGGCTGACGGACGTGGTCGCGTAGGTGGTGAAGAAGCCGGACGGCAAGGCCATCGTGTAGCTGTAGGCACCCCAAGTCAAGTTGCCGCCGTAGTAGCCCATGAGCACTTGCGTGGGGTTGAGGAGGGCCACGTTCCCCAGTGAGTACGGCACAGCGTCATTGGCGACGGTACCCGTGGCAGACGTGAACCCGAACGAGGTAGACGTGGCGCCGCTCGCGCTGCGCCCCACCAGGGTCCAACCTCCACCGGACGACACTTGGTCGCAGTAGACATCGCTGGTGGCGCCAAGCGGAGGCTGTGGCTGGATGCGATACATGCCGCTACCGACCGTGCCACGATACACTTTCAAGCCGAGCGGATAGCGATAGTCCTTGCACGCCAGCCCATAGGTTCCATCCGCCCACCGGCGCACGCCGTCCACGCCTTGCACGAGGCCAACCACCGCTGCGCCGCCGCCCGAGAGCGGGGTCCACGCGCCAACCTGGCCTGTCGCGTTGACGTACATGGCCCCTGTTTCAACCACCGCACGGACCTCACCCGACCGCGGAGAGAGGATGCTGCCCAGGTGCGCCTCCTTTGCCACCGTTGAACCGTAGTAAGTGACACTTGAGAAGCCGCTATAGAGCTGAGACACATTCACACGCGTGACCAGGTCATCCCCGACCCGCGTGCCGGCGAGCGCTTGGGCGCACGTGGTCTCAAAGGTCTTGCTGGGGCCGGTGCTTACTACAGCAAACACCGCATCCGTTGCGACTTGCGGTGCGCCTGGGCAGTAGCCAAAGGCTTGGCCAAAAGCATCGACCTGCGGGGTCACGTCCACCGGCAACAGCCCACCCCCCGTCGGTACGACCGCCCCAGCGAGTGTGGCCGGTGGCACGGGGTTCGTGCCCGTCATATCCACCTTAGACGCCAGCTTCACCGTTGCGCGGTCCAAGCCGGCGCGCGTTGCCGTCAGGCGCTCACTGCGCGCACGCTGAATGCTGTGCGCTGCGATAAGGTAGGTCAGCGTGCCGGCGATGGCCAACACCAGCAAAGCATGAATCAGGGCCAAACCACGCTGGCGCTTGGGCATTTTCACCATCTCATCGCACCTTCATTTCTGTGTACGTCATCGACTCGTAGAAGCCCGTCCAACTGGTCCACTCCATCCCGTCCGCATAGCTCGCATGTGTGCCGTTCAAGTATTTTCCGTTCAAGTTGGAGGTATGGCAGTAGCCGTACCACCACGCACCGTGATAGGTCTGGGCGCAGTTCGTGGCCTGATTGCCTTGGTGGTTTGCGTCGTACGTTGAGAAGGGCATGCCGTTATGTGCCGCGAGCGAATCAGTCGGCACGTTGCTCGAGTTGAGCCCCGTGAAATTCATCACGTAGTTGGTGGCCGACGAGCCAATCGTGAAACCGTTGTACTTCGCATACCCAACGTCACCGGTGTATCGCCCGAGGTCAATGCGCAGGGTGCGCGGCGTGCTCGCAATCCAGCTGAGTTTGTCCAGGCCGAGCCAGAATTCCCCAGTCAACGGACCGAAGCCTGCAACATAGGTCGCCCAAGGTTGGTAGAAGTCCACCGAGCCATTGAATCGGCGCTGGAATACCGTCCAACCGCCACCGTCTCGCGTCATGTCGCAGCGCACCGGAAATGGTGCGGTCGCTCCTGGCGGGTTAATGAGGTAGACCCCATCCGCCATGGCGCCCTTGTTGCGATAGTCGAGGCACATCGGGTACGGCGCAGCCGCCATCGGCTGCCAGACGCCATTGCGCTGGACAAATGCAGCCTGAATAGTCATCAGCTCACCGAGGCTACGCCCAGATTGCCACATCTGGGAAACCTCGTCGTCCGTCAGCGCTCGCTTCCAGACAGCGAGGTCGTCATAGAACGTGTTTTTCACCTGGTAAGTGACCGAATGCGAAGAGTCGCCGGTGAACCCACCGAGCGTGACGTTGCCAGTCAAAGCTCGGTCCACAGGAATCGTTGTTTGAGCTCCGCCGGGCCACATTACAAGGGGTTGCCGAACCCCATCAACATAGACCCGTTCGTCGGGTGCAAACGTGTCTCCGGCGTTTTTGCGTGAATCCATGACGAAGACGAAGAAATGCTTTCCGCTCGACGGCGTGGGCACCCCGCGCAGGTCGTTGTTGATGGTGTTAAAGCCCAGGTATCCGTTAGCGTTGATGATGTCGTACGCGTTGAATCCCCAGTACATCGGAGTCGGCCCGTAATTCGCGGCGTCGAGCCACATGGCAATGGTGACCTGCGGGCTGCCGGACGCCGGAATCTCGGGCATCGACGTTTGGGCGTAACCGTTCTGCAGGCGCGCATTGTTGAACACACCGGGGGTTACGACCGGGGCGGAGCTAAATGTCAGGTCGTGGTTCGAGACGGCGTCAAAGGTGGTAACGCCGGAGACTTCATCCATCGGCCAATAAGACACCAACGCCTTCAGCAGGGGTGACGTTGCTGTACCCTGCGATTGAAGCGGCACCCACGCACCTGCTTGTCCGGTTGGATTGAAGAACAACGCGGCCTTACCGGAACCGTCATCCATGACCGGACGAATCTCACCCACCGCGATGTACTGCAGTGCGTTCAGCGCCGAGACGTTCGGCAGCGGCTTACCGTGATGAATCGAGCCTGTGCGACCGTTGAGCAGCGTGGCGCTGTTGATGACGCGCACCACGTCGTCGCCCGCCGCGACCCCCGCTACTGCCTGCGCGCACGTCGTCTGAAAGGCACCGTCCTTGCCTGCGGAAATCAGCGCGCCGGCGCCATCAACAGGACCAGCGCCCGCTCCGGCGCAGTAACCAAAGGGGTTACCCCAGCCATCGATGCGGGTCGGCAGCGTCGCGATGGTCGGCAATTGCCCGCCACCCGCAGGCGCAAAGGCTGCGCTCTGGATGGCAGGCAACTGCGCCACGTTAGCGTCGGAGAACGTCACGCCGCTGGTGAGCAATTGCACATCAGCGGCCAGGCCGGCCTCGGTTTGAGCCCGAGCCTTCGAGGACGCCATGCTCATGACCAGCGTCTTGACCACGGATGTCGACATGACCGTCGCCAAGGCGACAGCACCCGCCACCAGCACCATCAGGGGAAGCACGGCATAGCCGCGGTGGGTTTGCTTACGCAGTTGCATTATTTAGCCCACAGGTAGAGCGTCGACGGCTGCCAGACGTTTTTGTTAGGCATACGATAGGTGCCGTAGAAAGTGCCGAAGGCACCCAACCCGCCACAAGTCTTGAAGTTGCCCGACTGCCCCGCCGCCGTACTGGCTAGCCAGCCCCACCGCACACTGCAAAAACCCAAGCCACCCTCCGTGATATTCGCTCCCAGGCGGGCCGCAAGAATCGTGGTCCCGTCCGGTGTAGTCGTTGTCCGGATATTCCAATTTGGATAGGTGGTGGGTTGACCGTTCGGGTCGTTGTAGACCGCGGTGTTAGCGTCGCTGAAAGCGTATTGCGGCGTCGATGCGGAGGGAGCGGTATAGAACTGCTCAGTGGTTTCGTTGGCTGCGTGCAGGCGGTATTGCGTCGCACTCATCGACGAAAAGGCCTGCGAAACGAAATTACCGTCGTTGAGCGTCTGCCCAGCCGCCGTGTCGTTGAGCGTATTGCCAGCCTGCGTCCAGTAAGGCGTATCACCTTGCAGCGTTACACCATCATTAGCCGCCTGCTTCATCACAAGCGTCCACCCACCATTGTTCTGGTCACAGAAGACGGTGTAGGGCGCCGACGGGTTGACCAGATAGCGTCCATTGGCCCGCGCACCGGTTCTGTAGTAATCAAGGCAAGTGTTGCCCGCGGCCGTCCCATCGACGTTAGACCAAACCCCGTTGATTTGGGCGTACCCCGCCTGCGCCGTTAGCATGCCGCCAAAGGTGTTCTTCGAGCGGTACAGGATGCCGACCTCAGTATCGGTCAAGGCGCGCGACCACACCGCTACGTCGCTATAGGTGGCATTGCTTGGCCAATACGTCGTGGTGTTGTCACCGCTCCATCCGCCGACGTTCAAGGTTGATTGAAGCGTTCGATTGCCTGCAACCTCGGTGTATGCGTTATAGAAGCTCAATGGCATGCGAATGCCGTCGATATACACCCGCTCATCGAGAGCGCCCCTTGCCTGGCTTGACGCATAGGTGTCCAACACGAAGACGATATGGTGACGGCCGTCGGGGGTGGTTGCCCCGAAAAGGTCACTGTTTGCAGTATTGAAGCCAATCGTTGCGTTGTTTGACGTGGGACGCTGGAAATAGGTATCCCAGTAGGCCAGCCCAAAGGGCATTTGACCGGGCTGAAACGTAGAGGTATCCAGCCAGGCGGAAATCGTGACCTGCGTGGGCACCGGGGATGCCGTCAACTCAGGAATACTGACCGGATTCCGCCCAGTCACGCTCTTGGCCGGGGGAGAGTTCGCCCCGTTGCCAACAGCCACAATTCCGGCAGCCGACGTGCTGTTGAGCGCAAATGAATGCGATGACATATAGTCAAACGCCCACGTTGGCGCGCTCGGGCCCTCGTCCATTGGCCAATAAGCCACTAGGTTGGTGTAAAACGAGCGCCCCGCGAACTCCGAGGTCATATCGCAGTACATGGCCCACGCGGCTGTCCCTGACCGAGACGGATTAATCCAATACAGGCCGTCGCCAATGTCCCCTGTGTAGGTGTATCCGCCGGGGTAGGAGTTGAACCCGACTTCCCCCGACAGGTAGTCCACGCAACGCCGCGCGACGGACCCATCAGACCACTTGCGAATGCCGCGCGAATCGCGCTTGATGTACTTGCCGTTGGACGCCCCGCCCGACGCCCCAGTAATGAGCTGCCAGTTGGCGCTGCCGGTCAGTCCCTGCGGGTTGAGATAGACCTCCTTCGTCTCCAGCACGAGGCGCACTTCGCCCGGCCCTGTCGGCACCACAGTGTTCAGGTCGGTCAGGAGGTTCAGCGGGGCCTTGTAGCCGCCAGTCTTCCCACTCGTCGCAGCCAGGCGCCAGTCAGCTGCAGTGACCACGCGCACCAGGTCATCGCCCTTGCGCGCGCCGTTGAAGATATCCGCGCAGCTCGTCTGGTAGGTCTTGTCCTTGCCTGCCGACACCACCGCGAACAGAGGCGTGCTCCAGCCGCTCCAGGTCGAGCCCGTGAAGTTACAGAAGCCGTAGGAGCTACCCCAAGGGTCGCTCGGTGCTGTAGTGCCGCCCAGCCCAAGGGGAAGCGCAGTGCCGCCTACCGGCGCTACGTTGGCGGCCGGCGTGGTCAGCGTCGGCAGCGCCGGCCGCCCGTCTGAGCCCTCGGCGTAGCCTAGGCCAATAGCTGTGTCCGCGAGCCAACCCAGCGTGCGCGTCGCCTTGGTGTTGGCGCGCGAATCCCCGCTCGTGCGGGACATGGACGACACGGCGCTAAACGCCACAGCGGCCGCCAGGGCAACCGCGCCAGCGATGGCGATGAAGTACGGCAGGACGCCGCCGTGTTGTTGGGCGCGGCGCATCAGTTGCTCACCGTGTAGGTCAGTGTGGCCGGGCTGCCGGCGGTCAGCGTCGCGGCCGAGCCCAGCCGGTTCACCGCCATCGTGAGGGTGGTCTGGTCACCGGTAATCGCGATACGCGCGCTGGTGGCGTCGTTGACGTACGACCAGCCGCTGGTCATGAACTTGGGCTGCGGCGGCAAGGTGACCCCGTCCGTGCCCACCCAGAGGTTCTGCCCGGTCCCGGGACACACCATAGCGGTTGCCGACACGCCAGCGGTTGCGGCCGGCAGCGCCGGCCGGTACGACGTCCCGTTGCTGCCGTCCGGATAGTCCGAACCGCACAGCAGCGTGCGCGTGCGGATGAAGTCGGCTTGTGCGGCGACTTGCGCGGCGGCGTTGGCGTAGGCCTGGTTGCGTAACCCCATCGTGTCAGATGAGGCGGAGAAATAAGTCAGCGCGCCGACTAGGACGACGGCGCCGAGGACGGCAACCAACACGGCATAGCCGCGTGGCTGCCGGCGCAGAGGTGCGCGAATCATGACGAACTCCAGCAAAAACGGCCAAGCTCGGGACGAGCACGGCGAACTAATAGTATATGTAGTATACTCTGTTTTTGCTATTTGTCATGCGCAAGCAAGGGACAGGGCGCGAGCTTCAGCGCCCTGCCGGGTGCTGCTATTCTGAGGTGGCTTCCTGGCGCTCGGGCCGTTTGCGCGCGGACACGACCAGGGGCCGACTCTCGAAGTAGGCGAGCAGCCTGCCCTTCTGCTTTTCGGTCAGGAGCGAGTCCTGAATCATCTCCGGCCAGGTCTTGATAGCCTTGAGGACAGTCTGCTTAATGACGGTTTGCAGCGGCTTCTCCACGAGTTCGAGCAGCTCGGCAAACTTGCGCACGAGCGTCGGCCGCAGCTGTTGCTTCGGCGTGGGTTTGTCTTTCGTCGTGGGCGGCAACAGCATCGGGGGCACGATGAACAAGGCATGCCCTTCCCGCTTGCCGTAGGCGCTATAACCCACGATGTCATAGGCTGGCGATAGCTCCGGAGTAACGCCGTCGCGATAGATGACGCCGATATTTTTCACATGCATGTCCGCGTTACCCAGCAACTCATTTACGGTCATGCGCCGCAGCAACTCGTGAATGGCTGCCTCCCCCAACGACGGTTCCGCAAGCATTGCGGCGGCAATTTCCAAGTAACTGGTGTTGTACTTGTTCTCCGGCTCGATTTGCATAATCTGCCCGAAGTCTTCCACGTGGTAGCGGCCATTCTTACCGTTCGGCCGGTCAAAGCGCACCACCGCCAGGAAGTTCGTCTTGCCTGTGGCGTCGTCGCCCAGGTCATAGCCGTGCTCCATGGCAAGCTTCTCCAGGGGCTCGAGATGAGCTTCGCACACGGTGACGCCTGCGGCGGCCGCCAAGCGCAAGGAAAGGTCCTCCAACTCTGGTAGACGGGGATAGCCGACCACCGGCAGCTTTGCGATGATGCGGGTGGATTGCAGTCGCGTGCGGGCGACATACCGCTCCCCCTCTTTCAGGGCAGCGAGTTTGGGCTGCAGGCCTGAGACTGACACCCCCGCTTCCATCGGAGCGGCCGTCACACTCATTTCCAGCGAATCGGCGTCCTGGGTCACAAGGTGCGCCATTTCATCGTGCGAGAGGTTCGCATTGCGTGCATACACGTTGCCTGGGAGGTCGTCCCCAGTGGCGGCCAACATCTCAAAGTGGTCGTTCGGCGCGCAATGCCGCTCTATCGCCACATGGTCACGGAAGACACCCTCCGGCAGGAGGCCTTGAAAGAATGCAGGCAAGAGGAAGCCGTTCTTGGCCGTGTACGCGCCATTGAATACGGGTTGCGTCACATCCGCCCAGAATGCGCGCTGCTGCGCCGGGTCCTCGGCCAACATGGAAAGCGACAGGGTCGGCGGATTCCGGCGGTCGGCATAGGCCTGGTCTGCGACAAACCGGATGATGGGGTTGTCGGAGCCGTACTTGAACAGGGTGCCCACGCGCTCCTTGCCCAGGTAGATGTAGAGAGCCTTGATTTCCATCAGACGCCGTCCTTCCTACGAAACTTCACCAAACGCGCCTGAACCTTGCTTTGGACTCCGGACTGGCCGGACTGCCCTGCTTTAGCGGGGAAAACTGCGCCCTGGCCGTGTGCCGTATGAGTGTGCACCGTGACCTTGCCGCCCTTCACTAGGGCGAACCGGTCAAAGTCCGCTGGCTCGTCTACCCCTGGGCCGGCCCCGAACATCGCACGCGCCTCTTTCGGCACAAGCATGAGCTCCAGGCCGAGTCGGTCCGCCAGTGCCAGCAGAGTGGATACCTTGTAGTCCTGCTCACCACTCATCACGTGGCTCAGGGTTCGATGCGTCACACCGGCATCCGCAGCGAGCTGCATCTTTGGATAGCGACGCTTGGCCGCGCGAGCAGCAAGTGACGACGAAATCTCTGCAAGGCTTTTCATGACGATACTGAAGTAGCAATGTGGGTTTGATTCGTACTTTAGTATGACTCCGAATCCAGAGCAAGGTTCGTGAATCCAGAATGGCACTAAAGTATCGCTCTTCTCACGAATGCTACCTTAATACAACAAGAGACTGGACCCAGAGTATCAATCGAGCTCTGATTGAGAGTCTAGTATCACTGAACGGGCACAAAAAAACCCCGCACCGGTTCGCACCAGGCGGGGCAAAAGCCCGAGGGACATCCCTCAGGCGACGGGAGGAACCGTTTAGCTGGCGTTCACGACGTGGAAGTACACGAACTTGCCATCCGAGGTCTGCACGCAGCCGGCAGGCCAATTCAAGACCGCAGCGGTGCTGCTCAGGTCAGCGGCAGCCGACGTGGAGGTCGGAGCAGCCGGCGTAGCGCCACCCACGAACGCGGCTTCCGCCAGGGCCACCGACGGCGGAGCGGTCGTGGCGCCCAAGGCATACAGCACGTCGTTAATCTTGCTGCACACGCCGTTCTTGATACCGCCCAGGGTCACGATGTAGTCGACGCCAGCTTGCGTGCCGATACCGTTGCCCTTGAAAACCTTGTTGTAGGCCCAGAAGCCTTCCGTGGCGCCTAGGCTTGCAGCCGGCAGCATGGCGTTGCCCTGCGGAATCGGCTTGATGATGCCGACGTTCGGGTCAAACACACCCTGGCCCGTGGTCGTGTCGTACGTGATGGTCGCCGCCGTCACGCCGTTGGTCACCAGGTTGGTGAAGGTCTGCTCTTGCGCCTTCGCCTGGTCGATGATGGACGACGCCATCACCTTGTTGTTGCCGTCCGTGGCGGCGCTGGTGTTGGAACGGCTGGTGGCCGCCCAGGCAACCAGCGCGCCGCCGATGATGACAGCCATCAGCAGCAGGGGCAGGACCGCAATGCCCTTCTGCTTGTGCTGCATCGTATTGCTGAGCTTGCTTTTCTTCATGGTTGCGTCATATCCGGCTACCTGCGACAGGCGGGATGCCCGAGTGAAATCTCACTCCCGCGCCGAAATCTCCTGAGAGGGCATCTTGTGGATGAACAACTGCCTCGTCACCGCCGACGGGCGGCTACAACAGATGTCAATGCTGACCGGGACGTATAGCTACATTCGCGCTCATGTCGAGCAAATTCGCATGCTTTTCCGGGCTGACCGGAAAAAAAGACGTGGCGCCGCATGCAGCAGCGCCACGCAAACCTCCCTACTTCACTGCGATGGTCGACTTCGAGCCGGTGAGCTCTGCGACTAGTGCGCCGCCCGGGCACGTCGATGAGCCTGCGCACACGGTCTTCACCGTCAGGTCGGGCGACAGCACCATCAAGTCGCTTACCGAATCCTTCCAAGCCTGCAAGTCGGCAATGCCGACGGCGCGCACGGTGATGCGGTCAGCCTGCGGCTCAACCGAAACGTGCTCGCGCATGACCGCGGCCGTCACCAGCTCCTTATAGGCGTCGGGCGTCAGCGGCGTCGCCACCACGGACACCGTCGGCGCCTGGGCGCGCCAGAAGTCGTCGCCGTTGACCGCGTTACGCAGGTGCATGAGCGTGTACGCGAACGTGAGCGTCGACACCAGCACAAAGCCAACACCTACGGCCGGGATGATGTAGTCGACCGCCGCGGCCTTGCCGCGGAATCGCTTCAGTTGGAACTTCATTTCAGGCCCCCCTTGGACAGCGTGAGATACATGCCGCCTTCGTCCTTCTTGGTCGCGCCGTCGAACGGCGTGAAATCCTTCGTCCAGACGGGCAACATCACCTCGTACTCGATACGGCCGTTGCCGTCGTCCGCGTATTTCATGGCCCGCCCCTGCCGGTCGACCACCGCGTGTGCGAACGTCACGAAGCCGCGCCACACCCGGTTGTGGTCACTCGTGTTGCTGAGCGTCCTCGCCACCTGTTCGGCGGAAGCACGGTATAGAGCCTTGGCTGAATCGTGCAGGGCGTTTTTCTTGAAGGTCACACCCATCGTCACGATGGAGCCGACCAGCATGGCCGTACCAATCGCGAACGACACCGAAGCGATGGCCTTGGACAACATGCGGATGTCGCGCTGCGCCTCGCGCACAACGCTGCGCCAGTCGGCCAAGCCTTCCGGCCAGAAATGCGGCCCCTTGCCGGCGAAGCGCTCGGCGTCGTCGCGCAGGCCCGTGAAGACGGAGATGCTGCCGTCCTCGCTCACGCGTACCACCGCCACCTGGCCATTGCGCAACGTGGCCCAGTAGTGGCCAGGCCCTTGGTGGCCCGACCAGCCAGGCAGAGCCTGCGCCAGCGGCGTGGTAGCCGGCGCCAGCGCCGACGCGAAGTCCACGGCCGGCGCCGCCAGGTAGTAGACGCTGTCGTCCTTCTGGATGGCGATAAGCTGGATGCGCTCGTCATCGAGCGCCGCCGCTGCTGCATGGAACGCGGTCGTGTACGGGTCGATGGCGCCCGTGACGGGAACACGACCTGCGATGAGGCTGCTTGGGGTGAAGACCGTCGATTGATTGTTCATGGGGTATCCCGTTCTTGGATTTGCGCTGACCTCACATGAGGTTTTGCAGTGCGTCGAGGTTGAACGTCGCGCCTCGGTCGTATAGCCAATACGCCCACAGTGCGAGCGCCATGGAGATGGCCATGTAGGCCACCATGCCGCCGAAGGACACGACCATCATTTTTCGTGCGAGCTGCTTGCGCTTGTACTCACGCTCATCCGCCACAGCACTGAGAATCTCGCCCAGCTGCATCGCGTCCTGGTGCGCGGAGATGGCCAGCGATTCTGAGGACGTGAGCAGGTCATGCCGGAAGGCCTGCACGGCGTCATGCCCGTTGTGCAAGTTGTCAGACACCGACTGCCACAACGCGCGCACCTCACCGTGGTTCACGGTTCGTGCCATGGCTGCCGCTGTTTCCCCCAGGCGGATACCTGTCTTGAGCATCACCCCGGCAATCTTGGTCGACATCGACATCGAGGCTTCGCGCAGATAGGCGCCGAGCAGCGGCACGTGCTTCAGGTAGCGCCAGGAACGCGCCTTGATGCCCGGGAAGGCCATGAAGCCTAGCGCCCAGCACCCCACCAGGATGGACAGGCCGTAGGTCAGCACCATCCACGCCAGGTTGGCGTTGGTGATGAGGTCCAGCTCGTGCAGGAACGCGCCGAGCTTGGCCTTGTCGGCGGTGTTCTTCAGGCTGTTGGAGATGAAGCCGATGGCATAGAAGTGCATCGACCACGGAATCGAGAGCGCAGTAGACAGCTCCAGCGACAGCACGCTCACGGCGGCCAGCACCTGGCGCCACCCTTCCCGTTTGGCTTCCTCGTGCTGAATGGCCGCGCGCACGCCATGGCGCAGGCCCGTCTGCTCGCCGGCGCGAATCAGCGCGATGACGTGCTCGTCGAACAGGCCCACAGCATTGAGTGCGTCCGCAAGCGACCCGCCGCGTTGCATCACCACCAGCGTGCGGGCCAGCCGGGCCCTGCGCAGCGGCTTCTCTTCGCTATTGATGATGGACTGCAGTGCTTGGGCAATCGGGACGCCTGCGTCGACCTGGAAGCGCAACGCGTTCAGGAGCTTCAGGCGGTAATCCCGGCCCAGGTACTCGTAGCTCCAGAGGCTCTCCTCGAGCTGGGCCACGTCGTACACCGCCACCATGCCGTCGTGCAGCGCCTCGCGGCGCGCCGCCTTGGCGGACACCGCGAAGTATTCCCGCTTGGCGACCTCGCCATGGGGCAGCAGCCCCCTGACCTCAAAGATGTCACTCATGGGCGTTTTCCCCCATGACAGCCTGGGCGGTGCGGACGTCAATGACGCCGGCTGTCAGCAGCTGCCACAGCGAATCCTCGCGGGTCACGTAGTACACACCCTTCAGGCGCAGCAACTCCGTGGCGGATTCTCCGGCCAGCAGCAGGCGCGACATTTCGCGGCGCAGCTCTTCATCCTTGGGCCAGAACGCGGCTTCCAACAGCGCTACACGGCCGTACACCCCCGTGAAGTTGCAACGCTCGCATCCCACTCGCTCCATCACCGTTTCCGGGTGATGCTCGTGGTGGCGCTCACTCAGGCGGCCCAACTGGGAGCCGTCGAACGGCACGTGCTTGGCGCACGAGCACAGGCGCGGCACCAGGCGTTGGTTCATCACCCCACGCAGCAGACTCGCGAGCGCCATCGTGCCCACGCGGCGGTATTGGTCCGAGAACATGCCCATCAGCCGCGATACCGAATCCGCCACGTTGTCCGTGTGGACAGTCGCCAGCAGCAAGTGGCCGGTCTCTGCAATGCGGATACCGATTTCTGCCGTCTCCGTATCGCGGATTTCGCCCACCATCAGCACGTCCGGGTCCTGCCGAACCATGGCGCGCAGCGCCTTGCCGAAGGTGAACCCAGCTTCTTCGTTGATTTGCGTGTGCACGACCAGCGGTACCCGGTTTTCAATCGGGTCCTCGGCTGTCATCACGCGATAGCGCGCGCGGTCCACCGAGCGCACGAAGCTCGACAGCGTGGAGGACTTCCCCGAACCAGTCGGTCCGGTCACCAGCAGGATGCCGCCATCCTTCGTGATGGCGTTGGCGAGCGTGCGCAGGCGCGAAACCACTTCGGGCTGGCCGGCGAACAGCTGCGGCATCGGCAGAATCGCGTCCGGGTCCAGCAGACGAATCACCAGTGCTTCGTTCGTGTCAGCCGGGATGGCCGACACCCGCACGTCCACCGTGGTGCGGCCGTGGTCGAAACCAAAACGGCCGTCCTGCGAAACGCGCGAGTTCGAGAAGTCCATCCCCGCTTCCTGCTTGAACCGGCTCACGATGACGCGCATCGCTTCCGGCTCCACCAGGAACATCGGCACCACCACCGAATCGATGCGGTAGTTAATCCAGTTTTCAAACCGGTTCTTGGATGCCGTGATGTGCAAGTCAGACGCACGCTCCTGCAGCGCGTTGATGAGCAGGTTGTTCACAATCTGCGAGAGCAGGTTGCCGTTTTTCGTGTCGCGGCTGTAAGTGTTCAGGTCCTGCACCAGCATCGAGCGGTCCACCGCCTGCACGGCGTTGATGGCGCGCAACACGGCGGCGCGGTCGCGCGGCACATGGATGATGGTTTCTGCGGGCAGACCAGCCAGGCGCACCTGGTGGAGAATTTCCGCCTCGGCCTCGCGGTTGAGGCTGCCCAGCGCCGACAGGTGCAGGACATTCCCCTGCACCCCAATCGGCACCACGCTGAGGCGGCGCATCATCGAGCCAGGCAGGGCGACTGGAACCATACGCGGACCATCGCCTTCCACTTGGCTGCTGATGGCCACGTCCACAGCGGCTTGCGTTGCAAAGCCGTAAGCGATGATGACCTCAGCCTGGGAGAGCTGTTGTCCGGAGTCCGCCAGGCGTGCCTGTGCTTCCAGGCAGAGAGCACGCTGTGCAGGGGTGAGTTGACCAGCTTTGACGAGCGCGTCGCAAACGTCGAGGACCACTAGATGCTCCTTAGACGGTTAGCGTTGTGCGCCGGCGAGCTGACTGCCGCCCATGCTGTTCGAGGAACCCGTGGACGCCGAGAACTTGGCCGTACCCGTCGTGAGCTCTTTGACGCCATCACCGGCGGACAGCACTGCGTCTGCCGCGTTGTAGGCACTGGCGTTCTGCGCGGTCAGGGTTGCATCAACCGGAATGGAGTCGGCACGGTCCAACACGCGAGCAGGTTTGCCTCCGCTCATGAGAGTGACAGCGCCATCCTTGACAGACAGCTTGTAGGTCTGCCCCTGGAAGGTGAAGCTGCCGCCATCGCGCATGATGGTCGTACGCGTTGCCTTACCGGACTGGTCGTACTCCTGAACGGTGGCCACTGGCCCCATCGACAGCACGACGCGAAGGTCAACCGTAGGCGCGCCACTCTGTTGCACGGCCGTGGAGCCACCTTGATACCCCGCACTAGTCGGCGGCGGAGGCGGCGGCAGGTTGCCAACTGCAGGGATGATGACTGCGGCGTTGGAATGACCGTCGAACGGAATGGCCGGCGGCAAGGTCTGGCCGGAAGGCTGAGCGTGCGCCATCGTGGAAAAAACGGACAGCAGCGCAATGCAAATGTGCTTATTCATGAGAGGTCCCACCCTTAGTTGGAAGCGGTGGGCGTCTTTGCAGCCGCACCAACGTGTTTGAACTTGACCAGACGCGGACGCAGCACCATCACCAGCTCACGGCGGGTGGAGTCCTTCGCCATACTCGTCAGCAGATTGGTGTTGGCCAGACCGGGTACCCCCGAGTCGTCGCGGCTGTAGCGGTTCGTGCTGATACCGGCCAGCAGGAGGGTGTCGCCGCTGCGCGCGCGCACACTCGTGTCAATCTTTTGGATGGACTGCTCGGGCAGCTTCTGGACGGTACCGTCTACGGACGGGTATTCGTTGAAGCGAATCAGAGTGCCCATCGAAGCGTTCACCTTGGTGAACACCGTGCCGTCGGATTCATCCCCGGCCAGGCTGAGCTGCAGGCCCGTGAAAATCGTGTCGGTTTCCGACGACGACAGCGTGGTGTTGCTGCCGACCACTGCGCCGACGCGCTTCACGTACTCGATGCTGTGACCGTCATCGAAACTCGTGGTGTCTCCGGACACCAGCGCCAGGCGCGGCTGTGCGATGCTCGTGACGTTGCCCTGCGTGCTCAGGAACTTGAGCAGCAAGCTCATCGAGAAATTGGCCCCGTTGTAAACGATTTGCGTGCCCAGCCCGCCAGTTGTCGCGCCGGTCGACCCACCGGAGATGCCGGCCGAGCCAGCGCGGGCCGTAGCCGTCGCGCTGGCACCAGTGCCAGTGGTCGTCGTGCCGGTGCTGGCACCAATCCCGCCAAAGCCGAGGTTGAAGTTGTTCCACTGAATACCCATGGCCGAGCTGGCCGACAGGGTCACTTCCCAGATGTACATGTCGTACACAATCAGGGACTTGTTGTCGCGGATGTACTTCAGGTAGGCGCTGATGCGCTTGTCGGCCGTGCGCGTGGCCATATAGGTCAGCGTGCGCGAGGACTTGTCCAGGAAGACCTGTGACGCACCCAGCTGCTTGACCATCTGCGGCACGGAGGTCATCAGGCTGTTCACCGGCGGAATTGGCACGATGAACTGCTGCTCGGACGACACCTTGATGGTTCCGCCCTCGTACACGTAAAAAAAGCCCATCAGGTTGCTGAGCTCTTCCATCACCTTCGGCAGCTTGCCCGACATGTTGCGCACGGACACCTGCTTGTTGCTGAAGCGCGCCTTGGTGTCCTCCTGCACGTAGGTCACCGGCAGTCCGGTCGCCACGCTGATGGCCGACAGCACGTCCACGGCTTTGCCGTTGAAGAACGTCATCGCAGGTACGTCCACCTCCGGGAGGGGGTCGCTCTCGCCCGCGAGCAGTTGCGGCGTCGAAATCTCTGCACCGGAAATCAGAATCTCGTCGATGGCATTGAGGCCGAGGGTCTGCTCACGCTCCGGCATGCTGATAGGGCTCGGCTCTGCCTTCGGAACTTCGATGGGCCCGGAGGCCGCGCACCCGCCAAGCACAATGACGGCAGCGGCCGCACAGATGATGGACTTTTTCAAAATTCGAACTCCCGGTATTTGTTGGACACAGTCGAATTGCTTTCTCGAACGTTGGCCGTATAGCGTGCAATGCGCCAGATGACGACGTATTTGAGAGAAATTTTTCGAGTTGCCGGGTTTGCACGAGGCCGGCGGTACCGGGGCGCCGGTGGCGAGTGGGAGGGGTGTGGTGCCCGCAGCACCCAATGCGGGAATTACGTCCCTGCGCTTCGCGCCGCCTTCCCGTGGGGTTGCAGACTTGCTGGGGATACAAATATGACAAGCCGCTGCTTCAGCGGCTTGTCAGGTGGGTTACGCGGAGCCGCGGAACTACGGTGTGCAGGTGCACGCCTTATCCAGCGTAAGGACTGTCATTGCCCGCTTGATTGGGCATCGGCCGGCGCGCCGTCAAGGATGGCGCAGGTCAAAATCGTCGCGGTGCGCCTCCTCCCGCTCCCGGCGCTCGTCATCAAGGCAGGCGTGCAGCGCCTGCGGGTCTCGCGCGGCGCGGATGCAGTCGGCGCTACGGTGCAGCGCGCGGATGCGCTGTTCGTGATGGCGCAGCAGCCGCGCCTTCATCCGCTCGAAGTGTTCGGGCTCCGCGCGGTCAGGTCGTACCAGGGGGCCGGGCGCCCCGATAGGCGGCACCTGAGCGTGCGCGTCACCGGCTAGGACGACCAGAAGGCCGGCGCACAGAGCCGCGCCGATAAGAACTCGCATGGTTTGGGTCTCCTTTCTGAGCCTGTATCCGGCTCGAATCTCGCCTGCGCGGGATGCGCGGCTGCCCGGTATAGGCCGGACTACAGGGGGAGTGGGAGGGGAGCTTTGCGAAAGGATTGGCCTGCGCCCGCCGGCGGCGCGGCGCTTCGCGAGATGGTCCCGCCGGGAGCACCGCTATACCGAGTGCATTGAGCAAACGAGGACACAACCTTTCAAGGAGCAAGACAATGCCAAAGAAGACAAAGCTGGTGCGTGTAACGTTGGGCGTTCTTACCCGCGTAGAGCACACCGAAGTCTTGGAGGTTCCGGCCGACATGACTGACGAAGAACTGGAAGCGCTGGTCGACCAGCGCTTCGACGAGGTGGACCCCAATGCATACAGCCAAGACCACGCCTTTTGGGAGAAGGGCCAAAGCTGCGGGTTTGATACGGAGGACCTCGAGGGCGAGCAGCCGAGCCAGCGCGTTCGTCGCAAGAAGGGTGAATTTGTCGTGACGGCCATCGAAGGCTGACCGGCAGGCCAGCCCTCCCCCACTCCAGCCCCGGCCATTTGGCGCGGGGCTTTCTCACGGCCACGCGGTGCGTTCAGCTAGAGTACGCCCCACAGTTGGCTATACGGAACGGCAAGTTGGCCAGAACCCATAAACGAGGACACATCATGACCACCGCAACGCTCACCCCTGTCGCAGGTTCCGCAGAAGAGAAGGCCTGGATTGACGTTCAAGCCTGGTTCAACAAGTGCATCACGGCGGCACCGAAGCCAGAGTTGAGCCAAGCGAACCTCACCATCGGCCACATCATCCGCTGGTGCCAACTCTGGGACATCGATACCAAGGACATTGAGGCCATCTGCGAGAAGCATGGTGCCTACAAGGCAATCCGGCCCTTCGCGCGCCCGTTCCCGATTTGACACTGCAGCTCAATCTCAAGCGCCCTTCTCCGGGGCGCTTTTTTCGTCAGCGCGGCCATTGAGAAGCGCGCGGGCTTGCTCAGGCGGCAAAGTGATTCCAGCCCCTGGCTTACTCGGAGGTGGTCAGCTCTCGCGCAATCGGCAGGTACTTTGTCAGAATGGTCAACATAGTGGCCGCTTCAGCTTTCGACACCGGTGGATAGGGCGAGGTGTATGACGTGCCATTGCGCCGCTCGTGGGCTTTCGTGATGAAAACATATTCTTGCGGGGTCACGCCCAACGTGGTGGACACACGCTGAATCGCCAAGTTGCGGCCGGCGTCTTTGGTGCGCACCTCATAAAACTCCAGAACAGCCTGCACTAGCCGGAAATAACCCTCGTAGGCCAAGGTGAACACCGGGAGCGACTTCTCAGCGGACGCCCCTTGCGCAGCAGCCAACAAGTCTGCAGCCTGTTCCAGATAGCCCGCGATGGCGCCCGGCGTTGGCGCAACCGCCTCAAAGGCCTTGGTCTTAATGAGATTTTCGTATTCAGTTGGACGTGCCATCAAATAATCCTCAGTTTGGGGCCCTGGGCAATTTGCGCCATGACAGGGTCAGTTTCCGCCAAGGCTGCCCACTCCTCCGGCTCGTACAAGGAGAAGTTGACCGGGCGCGAAAGGCTTTGCTCGACATCGTGAAGCGCCACAGAGAGGTCGAGGAGCGGAACGGTGCCCACGACAATCAGGTCGACGTCACTATGCGCGGTGTCAGAGCCTTTGGCCACCGAGCCAAACACAAACGCGCTGGTAATGTCGTCGCCAAACGGCTTGAGTGCGGCCTTCAAAGGCTCCGCTACCGCAAAGGACTTGCGTGCGATGCTCAGCAACTCCGGATAGAGGGCGAATTCGGTGTTTGCCCGGATGCTACGCTGCCGACCACGTCGCGGGTCCTCCCGAAGCACCCCCGCCTCGACCAGGCGGTCCACTTGTCGCTGAGCACTCCCGTGCCCGCTATCCGCCAGGCGCAGCAGCTCCTGCAGCGTGAAGCTCCGGTCCGGCGCCAGCAACGTAGCACCGAGTACGCGCTGCATGCCTTGATTGAAGAGAAAATCGGCGAGACTCATGGCGAATCCTCAAAAGAGGGATGAATGTCCTCATTATAGGGATTTCTTGGTGAATCCTCAATATGGGGATAACTATCCCTCTTTTGAGGATTCGTGGCTGTCGGGCGACCCTCAGTCCCGGCTGGTCCGATGCAGACTTCTTGCAACCCTCTCGAGGTCAGTATGCGAGGTTTCCGCATACATTCCGGAAACCCTGTAGAAATCGTGCATCAAAGGCCAGCGGCGTGCGTGGCGCGGTGACCTCCAGGGTGGCGCCAACGTTTCACAATGTGGGATACGGGCTGAAAAATCGCGCGCACGAATATGCCCAGTATGCATGCCGTGCCTATAGGCACGGCATGGTTGCCTAAAGGCATCGAGTCATGGGCATCCCCGGAGTCATGGAACCCTCGGAGTCATGGGAGTCCCCGGAGTCATCCGTCGTCGGTGCGGGCCTGCGGCCCTGAGTCACCCGCCGCCGGGGTTTGCGCCGCGCCCTTTCCCGGCACTGCCAGCACACCACGCCTGGCCCTAGTCTGAACCGGGGCCGGACGGCCTGCGGCCTTTACTTGTCCGGCCCCTACCCCTTCCGCGCTGCCGCGATTCGGCCCTGCTGAGGGGCCTCACCGCTGGGCGCTCGTCTGCGCCGTCTGGCTTGGCGAGCTCCTGGAGCTTACAGCCCGCGCTGCCTGCGAAGCGCCGCCTGGCCGCCGTTGGGACTGCCGGCACCCGGCTTTGCCCCAACCCCTCGCGTAGCGTCACCACGCCCGGCTCAGCGAACACAGGCGCGAGTCGGAACGCTACGCCGGGCTCTTGGGCGGAGGATGCTCCCCTCCGGCGCGCCAACAACTCCGCCCCTGGCTGCCACTGCGCCATGGAGGATATTCATCAGGCAAAAAAAGAGTCGCCTAGGCGGCAGACTCTACAAACCAGCAGGTTAGCGACGCTACTTGCAAACCGTTCCCGCCTCTCACTCGGCGTTGCGCCTGTATGGCGCTTCTCACATCACCGTAGGCGGCTCACTCTCCGCCTTGGCGGGCAGAAGCGCCACCGGTCGCATCCCCCTCGCCGTGCGGTCAGCACGGGCGGAAGACCTCCCCCATCCCCCTTCGTGAAATCGGGCACCTGAAGCATTGGCTCTCGCGTCCCCGTCAATTCAATGCGCCTGGCTCAGTGCACCCTCTCCTATCCTTCCGGGAGCCTCACCTTTCCCACTCGCCGCTCGGCGGCAAACACCAGCTCAAGCCGCGCCTTCACCCTCTCTCAAACAGACATGGCGCCATCGAGCACTCGTCCGTGCGGTAGCGCGGACATCGCCTGAGCGTTTCAACGCGTTCCCCCTCTCATCAGGTTTGCTAGTGCGGCGCTGCTCCCCTCCTCGTTATGAGCTTGTCTGACCTGCGCCAGTCTCATCCGCTATCCAGGGCGGTCGGCTCGCGCCGCCGCATGTGGCACTGCGCCGGCCTTCCTCTGGGCGCGCGGGGAGCTTCTCTGGAGGGGAGGAGAGCGCAGCGCTGCGCTTGCGTAGTGCTCAGGCTTAACCCTGGGCTGGAGCGTTGCCGCGCTGGTCGCCAACCCGGAGCGGTGTCTTGCAAGCCGGTTAAGCCATAGCGTGGTCCCGCTCGAAAAGGCCGCCACGCGAACGTGTCGCGAAGCGCGTGCCGGGCATCCACCCCAGGCGCAATCAACTGCAAACCTCCTATCCCACTTCCCCCTGTACGCAGTGAGGAGCTCAACTGCTGCGCCGGAAGCGGAGCTTTCTTAGGATTCCTGATGAATCCTAAGAAATACTGAAGGGGCTGGCTTATGGTGCACAGTTCCTGGCTTTTGCTGCACGGTGCCTGGCTTTTACTGCACGCCTCCTGGCTTATGCTGCACGGCCGTGCGCCGCCGGCTGGCTTTTGCTGCACGCTCAGGCCGCCCGCCTGCACGGTACCGCCCCCCTCGCGGCGCTATACGCGAATGCCGAATGGCATATCCCGAGGAGGACAGCGATGGACACGAATGGCAAGAAGGCACCGCAACCGCGGTGGGACGCCGGCTTCTGCATGATGCTGGACTGGATGACGTACTGGACCTTCCAGAGCACGATGTTTTCGATGGGCGCCACGCGCTTCATCAGCGGCAAGTAGCCGCACGCGCAACTCAACACCAACCCCGACGCTCGCGCGCCGGGGTTTTTCTTTGTGCGGCGCCAAAGAAAACAGCCCCCGGATGCGGGGGCTGTGAGAGTGGCGTGCATCAAATTAGGTCGCTTGCTTCGTGAATAGCGCGCTCCGGTGTCCCGTGCGAGTTGCCGCCGCGCACGTCAACGTAGGCGCCATGTGGGTAGGGCCCGTGAATGCTCGTCTTGACCCAGTGCTGCGCGCGCCATTGCACGCGGCCCTCCTCAAAGCGACGGGCCGCGACGATGCGGGGTCGTGTTTCAGTGCTCATGTTCTCTGTCCTCGCGGTGCTGCACGGTTTGTGCACGGCCGTATAGCGAGGATTGTCACGGCGCGCGCAGTAGCCGCCCGTTCTCGATGAGGATGCCCACGGTCTTGAGGCTGTCCGCGCAGGCGTGCCTCATGTCCGGTCAGTAGCACACAAACCTCCCCCCTCCCCCGACGCTTACGCGCCGGGGTTTTGCCTTTCGCGGCCGGAAAAGAAAACAGCCTCCGGTGCTGGAGGCTGTTTGAGACGAGCAGAAGGGCTCGGAGCTTATTTCAGCAGGGCTTCAAAATTCATCCATGCCGGCACGCGCAGGACCATCCAGTGCTGCTCTGCGCCATCGGTGCCGTCATCCCCGAAATCGCACTGGAATTCGTTGTCGTCGACTTCGAACCCATGCGCACATACTTGCGCCATCGCGGCAGCATCGAACGAGGCGTAGGCGGGTGTCCCACACTTCGCGGTGTTCGGATGTGTAATGCTCACCGAAACACAAACCCCGTGCGCCTTGAGCGCCTGGAGCTCGTCGGGGGTGAGCTCGTGGGTTTTCGCCTCATCCTTGTTGAGGGCTCTGGAGGGGTGAACGAGCGCGAACGTGTCGGTGCCCGTGATGTGGTGCACGCAAACCGTGTTCGGCAGCGTCGAAAGGTTCTTCTCGGTCACCGAGATGTCACCCTTATCAAGCACTGTAATTCCATTGCCGGGGGCCCCCAGGTCATGCAGGTGGTCGATGACTTGTGCGACCTTGAAGCCGTCTACGAGAACGGTCAAGTAGGCTTGTTTCATTTTAGTTTTTCCTCGTTATAGTCCAAGCCGGAGTTGGATTGGTCCTCGGTATAGCGCACTCGTCTGGACCCTCACGGCGCGCGCAGTAGCCGCCCGTTCTCGATGAGGATGCCCACTGTCTTGAGGCTGTCCGCACAGGCGTGCAGCTCACGGCGGCGGTGGCGCATTGAGACGCTGTCGCCGCCGGCGCCCACTGCGTGAATCATCGTGTCGATGAGCCAGCCGCCCGTCGGCTGGTCCCGGTGCGTGAGGATGTGGCGGGCGATGGCCTGGGCCACGCCGGTTTCAATCTTCGCCAACGGCGCCGGGTCGTAGTGCATCTGCAGGTCCTCGCGCAGCATGGCCGAGAAGGCCGGGTCCAGCGTCACACGCCAGAGCTGGCGGGGTTTGCCGTTGACCGGGTTGATGCGCGTCGCTTGGGATTCCTCCACCCGGTCGAGGATGCCGCCGAGAATCTTGAGGTGCTGACTGGGCACCTCCAGCGTGATGGAGGTCTCGCGCAGCTCGCTCAGCATGCGCCAGAGGGTGTCCTGCGAATAGGCCTTACCGCCGCCGACCGTCACGCGAACCCGGTACGGGTCGACGAGAATCTGCATGTGGCCCGTCGCGGCGACGATGCGATGGTCTTCGGCATGCCGGCAAATCGCTTCGATGATGTCGGCGTGCACCTGTCCGATTTTGCCGCGCACGGTTGCAGTCCCCCAGGACGTCTCAATAATGCGCTCCTGCCATTTCGGCCGGCGCGTCGGTTGATAGAGCTGAAGCCGCGCCTGATGCGCGGTCGTCGTGGGAATCTGTTTGAATGCGGCGACGACCGCCTGCGGCGACGTCTTGGTGTCGGATACGGTCATCATCACCATTTGCCTCCGAAAGCGTTGTTGGCCGACGGAAAGCTGTGGTCGCTCGGCGCGGGTGGCGCCGGCGTGGGGGGAATCGGGGGTGCTACAGGCTGCTTTTCCGGTATAGCCGTCTCGGGTTTGCGCGCCTCAGGGGTAGCGACGACCGGAGCTGCGTCCGGCGCGGCCGCATTGAGCGTGACGGGGAGCAAGACGCCGGCGGCGTCGCGCTTGTACCAGCGGTCCGCCATCGGCGCCCCATAGTTCTGCTTGTTGACGTTCCAGCGCACATAGAGCGGCCGGTCTTCCGGCGCGATATTGAAACGGCGGCGCTCGCCTTCCGTCATAACGGCGAGGAAAGCCGACCATCGTGCGTTGTCGACGAGCACCGATGAGCCCCGGGCGGCTTGCTGGGCGTCGCCCAGGCCGTTCGACACTGCCGCCTTGTTGGTGTGGTGCAGGTACAGGACGCTGGCGCCAGACTCTTTTGCCAGGTTCTCCAGCTGCGCCAGCAGCCGCTTCATGTCCTGCGCGGAGTTCTCATCGAGATTGTGGAACCGGGTGAGCGTATCGAGCACCACAAGGCGCGCGCCGGCGGCCGCCTGGAGAATCTCCTGGCGCCACTCCAGCTCCATCAGGTCGACATGCAAACCCAGACAACTCCGATAATCGAGGCTATCGAGCACCACGTTACCGCGCACATGCTTCATCGTGTCTTGCAGGCGTTGCGCAAGCACGTCCTCATCATCCTCAGCGGAGAGCACCAGCACCTTTCCTTGCGTTGGCGCCAACCCCGTCAGGTCCGAGTGAGGCCCGGCCGCAATAGCCACGGCGACCTCCAGAGACCAGAACGATTTGCCCACGCCGCCGGGGCTCACAAGCGCGCCGACGCTGCCGCGTTTCAAGCCCGGCAGGACATAATCGAAGGCGACGTTGGGCCGTGACAACAGCTCCGGCAGGTTCGAAGCCGCCGGCAGCTTGCGGGGTGTGCTCATGCAGTTGGATTGAGGGGAGGATACCGACCGGCCTAGTATATCGTGTTTCTTGCTTTTTGCCAAGTCGCCACGCGCCAGGATGCGCGAAGCGCCGGCCGCTTTACCTCCGCAGGCCCAACAAACCCGGCGCGAATCCACCCTTCCCACTTGTACCCGGACGCGGCGCGGACGCATGCGCGAAGCGCGGTGGGCCTTGCTGGCACAGTGTCCGTTTGCCCGGAAAAATCTCCCCTTCCCCTTGTACCAAGTTTTTGCACAGGACTTGACAGAACTGATGAATTTCGGTACAGTAGAGTCAACTGCCAAAAAAGGCAGAATCCAGGAAAACACCACCAAATAATCCGAGGCTGATATGCTGATACAGAGACCCAGTATTCGAGGTAGGCAGTATGAACGCAACAACGCAAGACACCCCGCGCACGACGCGCCGTGACCCCCTTACCCAGGTGGTCGATTTTGACCTCCTGAAGCTGGCATTCGACCTTATCGTTGCCAAGCAAGACCACGCTTATTGGGAGACGGTGCGCACCCCCAAGCGCCCGAACGGCACTGTCCGTTTCGAAGCTCTCCGCCAGGTCGCAACCTTCCTGCTGCCCGCGCTGCTCTACGTCGCGTTGGGCCTCATCTTCGGCTTCAAGGATGCGCTCTACGGCGCCCCCGTGTACCTGGGCCTGGGCTACCTGCTCGACCTGCAGCTCAAGCTCGCTATCCGTCGGCAGGTCAAGAAGGATATGGAGCTCGACCGAGGCCGCTTCCGCATCACGCAAATTTTGAGCGAACGCCTGGGGCTGACCCCGGAAGAAGTGACCCTCAAGCGTGTCATCAAGATGAGCGAAGATTACATGGTGGAGCATACCCGCCGCGCCCAGGAAGACGCTGCTCGCAAGGCAGCCGAAGAAGCCCGTCGCCAGGAAGCCGCTACGGCCCGCAACGCTGGGCGTCGTCGCGGTGGCATGGCCGGGGCAGTTGCGGCAGGCGCTGCGGCCGGGGCCTTCGCTACGGAAACGATGCTGCCGCCGGCCCACGCCGACGACATCGCCGCGTCGCTGCCGTATGTGAACCCGGCCAACGGCCTGCCGATGATTGCTGACACGCCGCTGGACATCCACGGCAACGTCTTCGGCACGAACGACACGGGCTACACCGACCCGCAGTTCTGAGCTTAACCAAGCAACCAGGGGCCGCATCGATGCGGCCCTTTTTGTTTGTGCTCGCAGGCGTAGGCTTACCCGCGCAGTGCTGTGCGAGCCGGCAAGTCCACCCCCGCAGCGCCACACCTCGATGGGTTTGAACTCAGACCTGCGCCAAGCTGACTGAGGCAGGGTCGGGGCCCCTGACCAGTCTGCGGATGCGAATAGTGCCTTGCGAGGTTTCACCGGGACTTGCCCGCCATGGAACCCTCCCCTGCGCCACCCGTTGTCGCCTCTCCTGCACCATACCTCCCGCAAACCCTTGCCGGGTTGTTCGGCCAGCCCCAAACTCTGTTCACCTTTCGCAGCGTTTCGCGTTTCGTGAACCCCGCACAACCCTGAACACCGGCCAGAACCAGCGACGCTCGCACACGCGGGTTTGGCGCAATACTGAGCTTCAATAGAGCGGGCAAGTCCAGGGACAGAGCGGCGCCGTGCCAGCCCTGTTCGCGAGCGCCGAGCGAACTGGCGGGGAACCCGACCAGTTCGCGGATGCGCGAAAGCAGAGATGAGGGGCCGGCCGGAGAAATTCCGAAGTGTGCTCGCTGAAGCTGGACGTCCACCAGGGAATTTCTTCGGAAGATAAGGCCCCGGGCGAGCACCAGGAGCAAACCCTCCCCTGAGCATCCAGGGACTTGCCGGGTGTGTTTGTAGCGCTACGCAACCAGCTCCAGGCGTACATCGACCCACCCTTTTTTCGGCATACCCGAGCATGGCCGGCTGGGTCCCAACCCAGCCGGCCATGAGCATCGCTTTGCGCCGTCCGCAGGACCGGTTTTCACTCCTCATCTGACCCCACAAACCCGGGCGCTCAACCCGTTGTGACGACGCTAGCTTCCCCACTCCCCCCCCCGAGAAGCAAATCCTCCCCTGCGCGGTGGCTCGCCGCTCAGGCGAGCCGGCAAGTCCAACGCCCAAGCAGCACCAAGCCAGCTCAATACAAACGAGCGCCAAGCGACGGGCCCCATACCGCCCGTCGCGGAGCGCGAAAGCATAAGGAGCCTCTGGGAGATGGCGCCGATAGCGCCATCCAAGCACAGCACAAACCCGGCGCCAGCTCCCAGGCGGTTGGCTCCGCTCCAGACCAGGACCAGGCGCAACTCCTTGCGGGCGTACAGGGACTTGCCGGACGATGCATGCCCGCGCAGCGCAGTTCGAAGAGCGGCTCAGCGCTTCTCGGGCGCGCGCTGTGGTTCTCGCGCAAACCAGCCAAGCATCTGTCCACGAAAGGAGCGCTCTCGTGCCGCGCCGGAGGGGTGGTTTTCAAGACGAACCTCGCGGGAGGAGCCTGCGCTTCGCTGGAGCGGCGCCTTGCCTGCCAGCATCGATGCCGCGCGGGAGCGGTGCGCCTTTGGCCCGGCGCAGCCGGGCTGTGCCTCGCTGGAGCGGGGCCTCCTTCCCACTTAGGCTTTACAGGGCCGCTGCTTCTGCGGACCTGGCTTTTACTGCTCGGGGGCGGCCGAAGCCACCGGCAGCAACCAATATTCCTCCCCTGTCCACTCGCCCCGGCCGGGACTTTCGACCCCCATCCTCGTGCCGTCGATTCGCGGCGCGGCCCGCCATCAAACCCGGCGCTTGAACCACCACTCCCTCCTCCTCGATTTCCTCGCCTACGGCAACGGTTCTGTGCAACGCTAGGCGGGTGCGTTTCCCCCGCGCTTGAGAAACCCTCATCCCCTTGCCGCAAGACGCCACGCGCGCGTTTTTCTTGCGCAAGCAGGCGGGCGTGGTGTCGCTTTGGCGCGTTGTCTCGCCCGGGAATTGCGCTGTGCTGGAGCAGCGCTGTGTTCGCTGGAGCGGGTCCGTTCGCCGTCCGGCTGAGCCATGTGCCGGCAGAGCGCCCGGCCCGCGTGGCTCCAGGCCTCGAGCAGCTCCGGTGCGGCGCCGGCGGGGGTCTGCTTCCGGCGAAGTGCGGGTCCAGCGGTTGGCTAGAGGGGCCTGGGAACATCGCTACGCGACACTGTGCGCGAAGCGCGGTGGGGCGTTTCCCGGGGGAGGTCCAATAAGCCGCCACATATCCCCCATCCCACTTGTACGCCGCACCGCGAGGCGGCTCGGGTCAGACGGCCGGCTGGGGCCCCCGCACGCTACGCTACGACGCAGGTCCGGGCCAGGGTCCCAGACCTCTCCGACGTTAGAGTAGAGTCATGCAGGCCGTCTGAGCTGACCGACTTCGCAGGTGGCCGGCGGACACAAGTGGGATGGGGGATATGAAGTGTTCCCATAAAATGCTTCTTTTGGCAAAAATCTCGTAGTGACGCATTCCTATACTGGGCATTCCTGGAGATGCCCATGCAAGAACACTACGACGACGAGCCGCGGCCGCGCCCCGGTCGCCGAATCGACTACGACGCCGCGATGGCTCAGATGGTCGAAGACAACAACAACACGACGCTCGAGGAGCACTACGCTGCGGAAGACGCGGCGGCCGCCTTCCTGGGCCAGTCGGTTGTCCGTGAAATCGCTGGCGCAGGCGAGCATTCGGCTGTGCTGGTGGAGGACCGCGAGGCGTTCGACTCGATGGTCAAAGCCTCGCGAGACGAAGCCACCCGGGCTGCCGCTACCGACGCCGCACAGGCAACCGGCCAGGCGACTGCGCAGGAGGCCGCAACGGCAACTGCGGCAGCGACCGCCGCGCCCCCTCAGCCGGCCGCTGAATCGGCGCCTGCCGAGCAGGCTGCTGCGGCGGCTGAGAAGAGCAAGTCCGAATTCGACAAGCCCACCAGCGTGGAATCCTCGCTGGCGAATATCCAGCTGACGGGTAAGCGCCAGCAGCGCTTCGTCATTCTGGGCGACCCGGAAATCGAACGGCGCTTCTACGATGCGCTGGCGGAGAAAGGCCGCCTGCACTATCAAGGCGGCGTGCCCATCATCGGCGTGAGCCGCAAGGAAGCGATTCAGCTGCTCCAGGAAGTTGCCGAGAAGGTGCCTGGCGCAACGGCGCGGCACGCGGTCAACCTGGATATCAACCGGGATGGCCATGGCCTCACTGGTGCGGCAACCGCTGGGCTCGCCAACGCGCTCGGACGTCGACATGAGATTGACGTCATGGTGGTTGGTAATGCAGTCACCATCGGCAACAAGATGGAGGAGCTGGGCAAGGTGCTCCAGCAGATGAAGCAGCAGGAGTTCTTCACGGCTGACAGCACGCTCCCGGTGACGGGGCAGCGTCTGGAGTTTGCCGAGGGCGGCCCGGTGCGCCTCAAGGGTGAGGTGAAGCTCGACGAACTGCTCGCCTCGGCCAAGGACGCCGTCGGCGCCTACAAGCGTCAGGAGATGGAGAAGGACCAGGCGCGCAAAGCGTTCCGCAACGCTGCCGAAGACCGTAAGCTGGCTGACGCCAAGGGCGGCGACCTGGGCGCTGCCGACGGTGCGCGCCCAGGCGAGGTGAATAAGCTCGCCCGCGAGCTGTCCGCGACGCTCACCGAAGCCATGGCCAATCCGGTACGGCTGAGCGAGCGCAATGAACACAACCAGTCGCTTGCCGTGAGCGTTCTCGTGCAGTCGTCGGTGTTCCTCGACCCCGCCAAGGCGGAGCTTGGCACGCTGCCTGCTGCGGACCGCCAGGCGATGCTCGCGAACCTCTCTGCGTTGGTGGCCAAGGCCGACGACAAGGAGTTCGGCGCGCTGTCGAAGAGCGAGACCGCCAAGCTCCAAACCCTGAAGGAGAAGCTGCCGGTATGGCATACCGAGGAAGCTGCCCGCGACCCGCAATTTCAAGCGAACGCCAAGGCGACGCTGGAGGGGCTCGTCAAGAGCGACATCCTCACCGAAGCACAAGCCGCACGAGCGACCGAGGGGATTGCCAAAGCCATCGCTCCGATGGATACCTCCCGTAACGCTGAGGCACCTGCTCCTTCGGCACCGGTGGCGACACAATCCGAAGCGACGGTTGCGCAACCGGAGGCTGTGAAGGCAGCTCCGGAGGCAGCGTCTGCGCCTGAGGTGAAGGTAGCTGCGCCGGAATCCGCGAAGGAAGGGACTCAGGCACCAAGTGCGGTTCAAGCAGTCGCGTCGACTGAGTCCGCTCATGCTGCACCGACGGCGGACGCCAGCGCAGCCAAACCCGCGCCTGCCCCGGAGGCTGCTGTCGCTGCCGAGCGCGCTACCCCGGCGCCGGCTGTGGCCGAACCGGCGGCTCCTGCGCAGGAAGCGTTCCGCGACCGCGTAGCGACCCTGTTGGCGAATGGCCCGGCGGCTCTCACGTCCGAGCAAGTGAGCGGCGTGCTCGCCGAACTGGACGCCCGCCGTACGCAGCCGCTGTCGGCGCTGGACGCAGGAACCGGCTCCAAGCCGAGCACCACCCTGGTGCGACTGGAGAACATCCTGCAGGAGGCGTCCAGCGGTCGCTTCGGTCCAGCGTTGGCGACTGAGGCGAAGGACCTGCGTGGTGCGATGAATGCCTGGCACCAGCAAGACCGCACGCGCCTCGGTGTGCCGCCCAAGGACGCCCCGAAAGATATTGCGGAATTGCCACTCAAGGAGCTGCAGGCGGCCGCTGACCACGCGAAGGCTTCGGCCACGGAACGTGCGCCGGCCGCTGCCCCGCTCGACACCACGCGCATCGCCCAACGGGTGGGCATGGCCAGCAACATCAACACGCTGCACGAGTTGATGGCCAACCCCGCGGGTTCCTTCACAAAGCGCGACAAGACGTGGAACGCGGTGAACGTCCAGCGTGCGGCACGGGCGGTAGCTGCCTTGGACGCCGGCGCGATTGCGAAACTGGAGCCCGGCCAGCGCACAACCCTGGCCGCGTATGCGACCTGGATGGCGGACAACGCAAACGCCGGCAAGCTGCCTGGCTTCACCTCCGAAGAGGGCAAGCAGCTCGCCGCACAAGTCACCCGTAATGCGGAGGCCCTTATCGGCCATGCCGAAGGTGCCCTCCCCGCCTCCACGGTGCGCGAAATGGGCAAAGCTGAGCGCCTGGTGGACGCCATGGCGCAACGCGAAGGGCAGCTCTCGCTCGGCTTGGAAGGCTCCCGCGAAGCGCCACGGTCGGGGCCGGCCGCCACGTTCAACGCCAACAACCTCGCGAAGGACCTAGTGCACGCCGTGTACCATAAGCCGGAGCTGGATGAGGCTTACGTCAAGTACCTGCTCAAGAACGCCGAGCAGCTCACGCCGGAGTCCATCAAGTCGTTGGACTCGGACATGAAGGCGCGTACTACGACGGCGCTCAGTTTCCTTGCCGGTGCGGTGCGCGATGGCGCCATGGGCGAGTTCGACACCCTGAGCCCTGGTGTACGCCGCAACGTGATGGGCGCGTCGCGCGCAGCGGAAGCTCTGGAGTCCGGTTTGCGCTCCGAACCCGGCATGACCACGGCGCTCATCAAGGCGTCAATGGACCTCCCAGGCCGTGACGCGCCGGCAGGGGAAAAAGCCAACGATGGAGCGCATTCGAAGGCAAGTGCGCCGGAGAATGCTCGCTCAGCGCACAAGGAGCTTGAACGCTAACGGGTGGCGGCAATTACCTGTTCCACAAAAGCGCTGTCTTAGGGCGGCGCTTTCCCTTTACAATGCCCGTCTATTGATTATGTGAATACCATTGAAAAGCCGCATGACCGGAACAAGTGCGCCAAAACTCGGGCGACCGCTCCAAAGCGTACGTGAGTTCGTGATGGCAGAAGTGTTCCCTGTAGTGGTAGTTGACAAGAGCGGCATCATCGTTTTTTGCAATGACGCGTGGGAGCAGTATCAGCGGCTTGTCGGCGTGCCCTCGCCGTTTGGTGTCGGCCTGCCGTATTCGTTCACCCTTGCGTTCAATGATTCGACCGCAGCCGACCGCTATGCGCGCGCCACGATTGACCAGGGGCTGGAAGAGGTTCTCCACGGCATCGAATTTGTCTATACAAGAGAGTATGTTTTTCACAATTCTCTTGGCCGGATAAAGTTCCGGTTGATGTTCACTCCCACCAAGCTGACAAATGGCACGGGAGCCATTATCTGGGCGGAGTACCTCAGCGGGTCTGGCCCAGTTGAGGTGCTAATGGCGCGATTGAAAAAACAGCGAACCAATAAAAAGCAAGTGCGAAGCTCATCAAGACTATAGAGGCTCCCCTCTAAAATCCACGCCAGGGCAATTACAGCTGCGGCGGCAATACCCGGTGTGCTTTGTACCCAATGTTTCCTATACGGAGAGTCGTTAACTCCCTGAGGAAACATAATGCAAACCGCTCTGGCGGTGGTCGACGTCCAACCGGCGTACGACACCTGGTGCAGCACCATCGCGCGCGACGTTGCCAAGCGCATCAACAACACACGCAAGCCTACAGTCATTTTCTGGGTCGGTGACGGCATCACTACCGACACGGAGGATGACGTTCGGCATTACCTGCGCGAAGCAGGTGCGCGGCCTGGCAAGCTGGCCGAGAACTGTCGCTTCATTGAAAAGGACTACGGGTTCTTTCGTTCGTGGATGGATAACCGCGTTCCGGATGACCTGATTGTCTGTGTCGGGCAGGAGATGTTTCGCACTGACATCCGCTGCAGTGAAGAGCTGGATATCGAAGGAATTTTCCCTGCCTTCGACACGAGTGTGCTGCCGCGCTACGACCATCTCCGCCTGCCGACCTTCGATGACCGTCCCCTGCGCTTGTTCGACGCGTTCGAGACTTGCGGGGGTGGCAATCGCGAGTGCCTGGCTGAAATCGAGCTGTACTTTGAAATGAAAGGCCAACCGGCAACCCGGCTGAGCCATCTCGTCTACTAAACGCGAGGAGGACACTATGCAATTCGATATGACGCAACAAGAGCGCGAAGACCTGGTGCGCGGCCTGCAGATTCGCATGGCCTACATCGAGACCGGTGACCCGGTGTTGCGGGCCAATGACGCCATCAACATGGGTAAGCCCCAGATGGTCAAGGCCTTGAGCGCTGACCAGCGAGCCCTGCTCACGCGCCACGAGGCTCTCGTCGACAAGCTGCTGCGAGCCCGATAGCTCGCAGAAACTGGTACGGTCCATGGAGGTGAATCATGGTTGTTAGACATCGAAACAGCGGCGAACCCACGTTTGCCAAGGTGGTAGACACGCTGCGCAATACGGGGCTGAGGCAGTCGCTGTGTGGCATCAGGCATTTGCCGTATGGAGCCCGCCGACGCGAACTGCTGCTCAACTGGCTTCGCACGCCAGATGAGCAAGGTTATCCGCAACGCATTCCCGTGAACTGCAAGTGGCAACTTAACATGCTTGACCCGGACCTGCGACTGCTCGTCAAGCAAGGCAAACTGGTACGTTGGCGCGGTGGCGGCGGTAAGCGCCATCCGATGAACAAATCGCCTCGCAAGCGTCAGACATACCTGGTGCTGCCGGAACACTTTACTACTTGAATCTCAAGACCCTGCCCGGGACCCATCAGGACTTAGCGGCCCCAAAGGCTTCGGGCTATCATTACACACGCTTAGAAGGAGGAAAAATGCAACTGCACAAGGGAAATCGGTATCTGCTGCGCAACCCGGCCATTTTCGACGATGCATTCGGTAAAGGGTTCGGATACGTAGAGCCGGTAGCAACCGTCGACAGCAAAAGCTGCTATGTCGTGGATTGCTACATCACCAAGCTGGATGGCGAGCGGCATCCGGGCATTGAATATCCGGTCCCCGTTCGTCTCGAAGACATCAGTTCATCATAGAGAAAGTAGCGAGCTTCTGCTCAGCCAAATACTCAAAGCCCCCGTCAACGCGGGGCTTTTCTTTTGGCGAGCGGCAGTTTTTCGCGGTGGAGACCCTGTGCTTACGGCCACCTCGAATCAATTTGCACTTCCAGCGGCTTTGTCCCGCGCAGCACCAACGTCTCAGGGTCCTGGACCGCCGACGAATACTGCAGAGGCCACCAGGCCGGAAGGCGAGGCTCCAATGAGAACCAGGACTCAGCCTTACTGGCGAATTCCGATGGTGCGAGCGGTTTGACAACCTTGCGAACTTTGCCTCGACGCAGGACCATCAACACCGTCGAGGTAACGAAGCGGTGCCACGTCAGCCCAGCAGGCAACGGCTCGTTCCATAGAATTTCCACCACAGGACAGGCCATATCTGGGCGATTGAAGCTATTGACCAGCGCGTAGTCCCGCCCTTCGCGCAACATCAACTGCCTCGCCTCTTCTTCCGTCGCAACGCGTACCGCAGGACTCTCACCGAGCCAAACTCGCCACGCTTCAGTGAGGGCCACCACTTCACGTTTGCTCATCGCAGACTCCTTGCGTCACAACCACAGACAGTCATTTCACCGCAGGTTTGGCCGGAGTACCTAGGCTGCATACCACCGTCGGGTAGGTGGCCACGCAGTACGCTCGGTACGTCTGGCCGCCCAGCTTCAGCGAGAGCCATGTATCGCGCGAGTTCTTCGCGTTGTCGACTGCCTTCTGGCCGAACCGGAATCCCGAGTCGTCCACCAGCTTGCTGGCGGGCTGCTGCACGAAGGTCGGCTGCCCCTGGTAGTAGAGGATGGTGCCGCTGATAACTTCCAGAATCCAGACGGGCTGCTCCGGCGCCAGGCGCTTGATTTTGCCGCTCGCAATACCGTCCACGATGCGCAGCAACTGCTCCGCAACCACGCCATGCAGCATTGTCGACAGCTGAGCAGCATTCAGCATCGTGCGTTGGTTCAAATCCTCCGCATGCACGGTGCCAGCGCCAACCACGAGCGCGCTGAAAACAAGTGCCATTTTCATGCAGAATTGGTTAACTGCCGCCTTGACACTAAGTCGATTGCGGGATAGATTTCGGGTAGATGGCGTACCGTAGGTATGATTGGGGTTACTATAGCGCATGACGACAGCTCCAAGGTGGTGCGCGCCGGATAAACGGCTAGCCCGGGCTGGATGATGCAACCGGGACGCTGGTTAGGTATAGCTTGATTTTGAGCATTTACGAGGTATATTAATGCACGGTTCCATTGCGGAGCAACTCACGCAGCACCAGAAGAATGGTTTGCTGGTGGTGCGTGAAACCGGGCCTCGTCGTCCCAAGCAGAAGGAACGACACCACGGGGGCAAACCCCAGCGAAACGCCACGTCGAGCCGCGCGATGAACTTGAGCGACTTGGCTGCCCAGCTTGATTTTGACTTGCTCGCTGCTGCACTGGGCGTCTCCGAAGAGACGCTGCGCAATCTGGCCCGTGGGCGAGCCGGCCCCCTCGATGAACAAAGCGTTCCTCATATTACTGAGCGGCTCAAAGAAGCGGGCCTGCCCGGCTCGTGGTTGCACCAGCCCTCCCCAAAAGCTGCCCCCGACGTTCTGGCCCGCCTGCGTAACCTTGCTGCGGGCGCCAGCTCGAAGGCGGCCATTCGCCGCAGCAATCTCAAGAAGTTGGCCGACGCATTTCACGGGCAACTGGAGCAGCTGGCGGACGCACTGGAAATCGCTCTGGCAAGCATCACGGGTATTCTCGAGGGGCGGCTGGACTTTGACGACCAGCGTGCAGGCCATGTCAATCCGCGCTTGATGGCGGCTGGCTTCCCGGATGGGTGGCTGGAGCTTGCGGATGCGGTGATGACGGACGAGCTGAAACAAAAATTGGCAGCGCAGGCGGTTGATGTCTATGAGCGCGACCTGGTTGAGATGGAAGAGGCCCGCGCGCAGATGCACGTGAACACCGCATCCGCCGCACCGGTCGAGCAGCCCACGGCCGAGCCGGAAGAGATTCCCGCACCAGCTCAAGCTGCAGTTCTGACACCGCCCTTTGCCCGGATTAAAGAGGAGAACGAGATGGCAAAATCCAGTCAACAAACGCTGCCGGGCATGCCTGTGGCAAGCGGCAAGTCGGCCAAAGCCGGCGCTCCGTCGCGGCCCCTCGCGCGCGGCGTTATGGGCACTGGTCGGCAGCTGGCCGGCGCCAAGCCGCCGTTTGCACGCGGAGGCAAGTCGACGCCTGCTGCAGCACCGGCCCCCGCTCCGTCCGTAAAGAAGGCAGCCCCTGCAGCCGCGCCTGCGCCGACCGTGAAGAAGGCGGCTCCGCGCACGCGTCCGCAAGCGGTACAGCCGCCCGTCGCGGCGAAGACGACGACGCCTCCGCTGACCAAAGCGAAATCGCTCAAGCGCGCCAAAGCACTTGACAAGCTTCTCGACAACGCGCGACGCAGCGCGAAGATTACGCTCTGGCGTGACCTGGTGGGTAGCTCGCAGGCCTACGCTGGAAACATTCGTCGTGGGCTGGTGATGTTCCGTGATGACCTTGCCCAGAAGGTTGAAGAAGCCCTGGGTCTGCCGAAAGGCTGGTTGGACAATCCAGTCTTCCCGCCGCCGACGCTGCACGCGTGGGTGATGGACAAGGAGGTGCCTCTGCCGGGCCCGGCCGCCAACGACGAAGTAAAGGCTGCGCCTGCGGAAGCAACAGCTGTTTCGGATGTAGGCATGGGCCAAAAGCTGCGCTCTACGGTCGGCCAGACTCCTGACGAGCGCGCCCCTACAGAACCGGGCAAGTCGCTGCCTTCGTTTGCATCGTTCCGCACGCCGGCCGCAGCTGGCGGTCAGCCCGTACCCCCGTTTGCCACGGGGGGCGCTGCTGCGCCCGCTAAGCGCGGTCGTAAGCCCAAAGCAGTTCCGACGCCTGCCGCGGCTCCTGCGGAGCAACCGGCAACCGCCACGGCAACCCCCGTGCAGGCGCCCGTCGCTGCACCGGCTGCTGCTCCTGCGGCTGCTCCGGTAAGCGTGTCGCAAGCCGCTGCCGCCGTTGGCTTCACGTGGAAGCCGTCGGGACGCTCGGCCGGTGCGCATGAGCAAGGTCCGCTGACCACCGCGCTGTTCGCCGTGTTGGGACAGTTGTCCGCGCAAGGCCAGTTCACGGAAGACGATGCGCTGCGACTCATCAACTTCCTGAAGAATCCGAGCTGATTTACGCAGCCGGAAATCAAAAAGCCGCTGGAGCTCTTTGCCCAGCGGCTTTTTCTTTGAGGTCGCCCCGTCAGATGATGCGACCGCGCGTGCCGCGCTCGTGGTTCTTTGCCATCTTGAGCGAAACCTCCCGTTCGACGTCGATACCGTAGCGTGCAGCAATTTCCAGCAGACGGCGCATCATGCGACCCAGGGACTTGCCGAATTCCGGCCCCAGCGTCTCGTAGCGCGCGGCGTTCACGGTCTTGCCCTGCTCCACGCCCATTTCCGCCAGCTGGCCGAGCAGCGTGTCACTGCGCCAGGTGATGTCCGCAGCGGCCACCTCGGCATCGAGGTCCACGCCCGTTTCGTACGCCAGGTCGACCGAACGCAGGACAATGTCCGCCAGCTCCTCGCCGAAGTTCGCCGGCAAAGGCGTGGTGAACGCCTCGTTCTGCGCCTCGAAGATTTCCGAGCCGATGAGCCCCAGCGATTCCAGGGTCGTCTTGTTGTGCCAGCCCATGCTTTCCACCCAGCCGTAGTGGCGAGCGGCGATAGCCATCAGATTCATTGGTCGTTGTTCTTGAGGAGGTTCGAGCAAGGCGCGTGTCATACAAGCATGGCCAGACAGTCGTATTCGGCCGAGTACCGGACACCGCAGCGCACCAGCATCAGGATGTCGTCTTCGGTTGCCACCTTGGACAGCACCTCGCAGTCGGTATTGAGGAAGAACTCGTCGTGCTCCGCAGCGCTAATCAAGTCGCAGCCCGGGTCCGGGTCTAGCCGGTCGAGCAGCAAGAACGCACACAGGTCCGGGCGCGGATGCAGCGGCTGCTCCACGTGCTCGAACTTGCCGTGCTCGTCGTTGTGCTTTTCGAAGGTCGCGTGCAGGTCAAGCATTGTGGGCTCCGGCCGAAGAGGCCTTTGGAAAGAAACAGCAGTGATTGTGCGTAGTATATCTTGTTTATCGCTCTGTGTCAACTCAGCAGGCGCCGGTCGGCTCCACCGTTGGCAGCGCCCTGGGTCTCATCAGCACCAGACGCGTCGCAGCACTGCGCTTCCCCTTGGCGCGTTCGTTCCTCCCGGATGTCCGCCAACGCGCGTGCAAGCCGGCTGTTGACGTCATTCCCGGTCCGCAGGTTGCGAACCAAGCAACGCAAATGATAGGTGCTGTCCATGAGTCGCCTCAGGGGGTTGGGATTGGCTTCTTCAGGCTGCCACGCGCGGCCACTCCGCTGCGGTCGCCGTGGACAGGAATTCGCGCAGGATGTCTTGTTCGACGCGGAGCCGGTCGGCCACGGGTACCACAATGCGCAGCACCAGGGTCAAGGCGCCCTCTTCTCCGACGCGGATATGGGTTTTCGGGCGAACGCTCGGGGTGTCGAGCGCTTCATCGCGCTGCAAGGCGGACATATGAGCCTCGGCCGCTTCGCTAAAGCCGGTGCAGTGGGCGGTAGCGGCAGCCAGCAGACGCTGCTCGGCCTGGACAGCATCCGCCCCCGGCGGCAAGGGGATGGTCACCAGGTGGGCGCTGAAGTTGCCTGTCAGGTTCTCCACGAAGAGCGGCACCAGCAGCGTGCGGTAGTTCGGCACATGCACCACGCGCCCGGAGTACGCCAAGCCATTGGCACCGGGCCCAGTCTCAGCGAGCACGGTCGTGAGCCAGGTGATATCGAGCACCCGCCCCCGGATACCGTCCACCTCGATGAAGTCGTCCAGCCCATAGTGGCGGCGGCCAATCCGGACCCAGAACGCAGCCAAGGAGAGCCAGTTCTCGCGTAGGGTCAGCATCACGCCGGCGAGCGCCGCGCCAAGGGCGACAACGCTGCTCTGGAGTTGGTGCCGCCAGATGATGACCATGCTCACCGCGAAGGCAAGCGCGGCCAGGTGCCGGAACGTCAGGCGCCAGAAGCGCTGGTTCTCCAGCGATTGCTGGCGAGAGACCGCCCAGGTGCCGCCGTAGGTGGCAAGCGTCAACGCGCCGGCCAGGCCGACGGTGAGCATCACCTCATCTTGCAAGGTGCCGAGGAAATGCAGGGGATTCATCGTTCAGGGTTGACCGAGAGGCTGAGCGCGCACAGCGCGGCCCAACAAGCCACTATTGTAGTTGGCTTTTCGCTTTTTTCATAGTATACGCTTCGCCTATACTTTCTCGCAGGTAATACACACATTGAAGCATGCGCTGACGCCCTGGGGCGCTCAGCATCGAAATGAGAGGTCATCACTATGAAACGTCTTGATGTAGTACCGCGCTCGCAGCAGTGGCATGCCGCGCGCACGGAGGCTTGGACGGCATCGTTGGCAGCAACCCTCGTTGTTCGCGAGAACGCCGAGCTGCTGCGCGACTACGCAGCCAGCAAAGGCGTCTCGTTGGACATCAAGCCGTTGCTTGACGTCGGCATGGAGTCCTTTTTCGGCCACACGTTGTGGTCGGTTTGGGCGGAAAAGAACGGCCGCATTCCGCGGTTCACCGGCAACGAAGACACCCTTCGCGGCCAACGCCATGAGGAGCGCATCATCCGTCTGTTCGAGGAGAAGCAGCTCATCCTGGTGGAGCGGGAAGTGGTTGCGCTGTCCAGCTCGAGCCCGGGCCTGCTCGCATCGCTTGATGCGCGCGCCCCTGCATCGTCCGACCCGGTGGTGGTGGCTCCGCATGGCTTTCCGGTGGAGGCGAAGTGCCCGGCATTTCCATCCCGCAAGAAGCTGTTCGAGAGTCAGAAGGCCGGGAAGCTTGCCATCCTGGGGCTGCCTTACTTCTGGTGCCAGGTGCAGCATCAATGCCTGGTAGCGGAGTCGCCCTATGGCTGGTTTGTGGCTGCAGGTGCGGAAGAGGACGACGCGGGGACCGTGAAGCTCAAGTTCCCCATCATCGAGAAGGTACCGCGTGATGACCGCTTTCTGCGTGCCTACCAGGCCGCGGCGGTGTTCTATCAAGCGGAGTTTCTCGCGGACTACGTCGAACCTCCGAAGCTGCCGGCCGACCACATGCTCTTGCAGAAGTTGAGCAAGGAAGCGGATGTTGCCATGGCCCTTGCCTCGGACGACCACGAAGGTGCGGTAGACCTGTATCTGGCTTCGCTGCAAGCGGAGCAGGATGCGAAGGACCTGCGTGAGCGTCTGGAAGCAAAGGTTCTGGCGGCGGCGGAGAAGGTGCGCACTGTTGGTTCCAATGTGGTCCTGTTGGCGAATCGGCTCCAGGTCGAGTTCGGCAAGGGGGTAGCGCCGACGGCCTGGCAAGAGGTAGCCAAGAAATTGGCTGCATCCGCCGGATTGCCGGAAGTCCCCAAGGACATCATCGAGGCTTGCAAGGGCAAACCCCGCGAGAGCGTCAAACTCACGGAGGTGCACTGACATGTCGCGCGCTAACGTTCTGTCCGGCCAGGTTTTCGGCAAGGTGGACTGGGTCACTTCAGATAGCCGCGAGTTCGGCATGTTCGTCCGCACGTCGCAGCGCGAGTCCTCGCGCGTCGTCGTCAGTGGTCCGGAAGCCGAGCGGTTGTTGGCGAATGGGGTCATCCAGAAAGGCATGATGGCTGAGGCTCATGGCACCTTCTACGCTCGCGCGCAGAAGCGTCATGACACTGGTGCCTATATGGGGGAGCTTGTGTGCGACGCCCAAAGCGTCTTGGCGGAGGCCCACCGGGATGACCGATTCCGCAGCAGCATCTACGGCAACATGAAAGCGGTGGTGATGTACTGGGACCCAAGCTCAGCGCAGTTGAAGACCTTCTTCAACTACACGGAACCCGGCCGTCCCAAGCAAATGACCTGTTCGTTGCACATGAAGTCGTGGTTGGACGGCATGTCGGCGGAGAGTCAAGAGCGGTTCAAAGCCTCGCTGAGAGTCGGCCGGGAGTTCACCGCCCAGGCCTTGATTGAAGTGTCGTGCTACCGCAACCGGGATGGGGACCACGTGCCCTCGCTCATGTTGCTGCCGACCCACTTCAGTCTGCAGGGATAGCCGTTTTCCGGGAAACCGGGATTTGGTTGTTCATCTGCGCATTGCACGCTATACTACTTTGTAATCAGGAAACACTGGTATCAGCGGACCAGCCTAAGCATCCTGCTTAACTCGCTTTTGCCATACATTTTCGGAGGAAAAAATGGCTCGCATCGTTATCGGTAACGCAATCGTCAAGGGTTTCGTCAATCACGTGTCGGACGACGGCAAGCGCCTGGTCATCGGCACCGGTTCTTACCAGAACCGCAGCGACGAAAAGGTCTTCAAGGAAAGCGTCACCGCGTTCCTTGACGACAAGTTCGACGGCGAAGTGCCGAAAAAGGGTGACTACGTCCAGGTGTCGGGTGACATCAACGTGGCCCCGCGCAACGACAAGCCGGAACAACTGAACGTGACGTTCAACGTCCGCTTCAAGAACCAGCTGGTCAAGGTCGACGCACCGCAGAAGGCCAACGCCGAAACGCCGGCCGAAGCCGGTAGCGACGATATTTAATCGTATCGCCACTCCAAAACGACCCAGAGTTTTCTGGGTCGTTTTTCTTATGGGATTCACGCCATGACCACCGCAGCCCCTCCTTCCCCCGCACACGGTCTCATTCCCACCAAGCCGGCGCCGCGATGGCTGGTCGCTGTCGCGACCCTGGTCTGCCTCTGGCTGGTCGTGGGCGGGCTGACCCTCTTGCTGCTATCCCAGCAGGTTCCCCTCACTGCGCAGGATATGGCCAGTGCGTCCTGGTTGGGCCACCCTGGCCCGGTGTTTTTTACAAGCCCACTGATGGCAGCGGTGGCTGGGACCTGGGCCGCGTTCGGTCTGTTCGCAGCGTGCCAACGCCCTCCCATGGGCGCTGTAGCGCTGGCCCTGGCGTTGCTGGTCTACGTCGGGACAACGCCGGAATCCTTTGCACGCATCGGCATTCTCGATGGCACGGTTCGTATCGGGTGCTTTGTGCCCGAAACAGCCCAGTGCCGCGCCATGCTGAAGCTGCCGGTTGGCGACACACGTTCGATGTACGTTGAGAACACCATCCGGTTCGCCCCCTGGTATGAGGCGCGCCTGCGTGAGGTGGCATCGGAGCGTCAGCGCGAACTGTCGGTGCTGACCTCGATTCCGGGCAGCGCAATCTTCCGTGCGCCGCTCTACCTGGCCAGCGGCGAACGCCTGAAGCAGCTTGTTGCGGTCCAGCGCCAGGAATTGAGTCGCCTACGAGCCAACACCGCGCAAGCCAACTACGCAGTCCACTCCACCCCATCCAATGCTGGGAGCAACCCCATGACGCGCAAGTACAACCTGTTGAAGACCGATTCCATCCAGCTGGACGGCAACCAGCTGTATCGCATCGAGGCGGTGATTGACCTGCGCGATGGCGTGACCGCAGGCACCCTTGGGGGTTATATCGAGAGCGAGGCGAATCTGTCGCATGAAGACACGGCATGGGTGTACCCGGAAGCGCGTGTCTACGGTCATGCGCGGGTCCGGGGCGACGCCATTATTGTAGGGGGAAGCCGCGTGTTCGACGCAAGCACGGTGTCCTGCCGCGCTCACGTTGTCGATTCCTTCGTTTATAACCATGCAAGCGTGGGTGGCGATGCGAAAGTTAGCGGCTGGTCAACGATTCGCGGTCATGCCGCCGTTCATGGCTCTGCCGTCATCGAGAACCGGTCTACGGTAGAAGGCGCCGCGCGTGTCGCAGACCGAGCGCAGATAAATGGTGCTGTGATTGGTGACCATGCTCGCGTGCTGGAGTTCGCGTACGTGGCCAACGGCCTCGTTGGAGGCCGCGCAATCCTTGATGGCCATGCCCGAGTGTTGTCGCCCGAAGCCGCGATTCGGTCCAGTCGATACCTCCGAACGTTCGATGGTATCCCGGGCTTTACCGGCCCGCTGTCTGCCTACATCAGAGTTGATGGCCACGTCGAAGTTGTTGTCGAACTCACCGGTGCTCCGAAATCCCTGGTGACCGGGACCCTAGAAGAGTTCAAACAGCTGGTCAGCTCCCAGTTTGGCTCGGTTGAGGGAAGCATCGGCTGGTACTACCTAGGGTTGACCAACCTCATCGCCTACTGGTTCTCGGACGCGGGACAAGCGGCGCTTCCCGCCGACATCTGAGACCGAGCCACCCTTCCATCAAAGCCGTCCTTCTAGGCGGCTTTTTCTTCGCCAGGCGTAGACCGCTATACGAAGACACCTAGGTCACTGATAGAGAGGAAACCCATATGAAAGAATGCACGCATTGCTGGAACCCCATCAACTGGTGTGAGAGCTTCGACAAACACGGCCATGGCGATGGAGATGACTGTGTTCACACGCAGCAGGTCGCGTCGTCGTTGCGCGCCGCCGGCTTTGAGGTGGATGTCCATGACGACACGTTGCACAACCCGGTCATTACGGAAATTCGCAAGGCTGGCGCCGCTGGACTGGCCGTCATCTATAACGACAGCACGCCGGGTGGCAATATCCTTGCCGACATCAATCCGCGCAACGCTCTGCCCGCTGAGATAGTAGCGCTCCTGGACCAGACGTTTGGCCGGGGTGAGGTCTACTAGCGGTAACTCCTCCCGAAAGCCGTCCTTCTGGGCGGCTTTTTTCTTTGGCAGGTCGGCCACAGTTTCGTGACTTTGCGCTATACCGACTGCATGGCTTTCTTTCCATGTACAAGACCAACCTTCCGAGAGGAAAAACAATGCTGAAACTGTTCAACTACCTGAAACTATTTGGCGCGTTCGCGAACGGCTATCAGCCCGTGCTGCTGGAGCCCGAGCCGGACGACCGCCAACAGCGCAAGATGCTCGAGGCCGCTTTCGAGGAGCTCGACGCGAGCTGGCAACGCCGCCTGTCTGCGCTTGAAAAAGCCGCAAGCAAGAACGGCGAAGACGTCGATGTCGAAGCCGAGCGTGCCGCGTTCTACCCGCAGATGCTGGATGGCAAGCTGGCCATGCCGCTCCAGTACGTGCAGGAGTTCATGATGCGCAAGATGGCAGCCCTTCAGAACAACACGTCCATCCATGACAAAAAGGACGTGGCGGAGATGAAGGAAATCTTCGACGAGTACGGCGTCGTGCTGGTGCCGAAGTTCACCGGCCTGGTGTTCAGCTACATCAACTGGTCGGCGCGCGACCGTCAGAAGCCCAAGCTGCTGATTCACGCGAAGGACCCGTCGGACGACGCTGACGTGTGTATCCGCCTGGAGGCCGCCGGCGAGCTGTGCCAGAAGTTCCTCAACGCGCTGCTGTACCTGCCCGTCAAGGAAGGCACGGTGTTCGACCTGTCGGTGGAAGCTGTGGACCCTGCCATTGAGCGCAACAAGAAGGCCGGCAAGCAGGCGGTTGAGCCGGGCAAGTTCGTCAATCACAACCTGGTGCTCAAGGTTGGCGATAAGACGCACACGGGCCATCCGCCCAAAGGTCAAAAGTTCCTGCAGAAGCCAACCATCGAATACATGGAAACGCTCTTCAAGCAGGCGCAGATGCAGACCGAAGCCAAGGCTGCCGCTTAACCGCGAAACTGCCCTCCTCTACAGCCCGCCGCGCGCGGGCTGTTTTCTTTTGGGGCTGGCCACGGCGCCCGGGCTCAATCTGCAGCCGCCGGCTCGCGCTGCTCGCGCCAAGCAACCACTTGCAGGGTCATCATTTCAGCAGCACGCCAGCGCCAGGTCTGGTTGGCCGTGTCGTAACGCACATTGCGTAGCACGCTGCCTTCCTCGAGCCGGACCTCATACAGGACGCTTGCTCTGGGGCGCTCGTCGGCGTCGAGCGAGAAGGGCAACCACCCTTCCGAGGCTTCGGCTAACACCCGTACGGCGTCGACGACCTCATCAACCTCGAACGAGCGCCCATCGATTCCAACCAGGTAGCGGATGGCCGTGATGGCGCATTCCCAGCGGTCCCTCCTAACAAGCACACCGTCGGCGCGGAATTCGTAGTCCTCAACCTTCGCGTCGCGGAACTCCGGCCGGCGGAAGTCCAGTTCGGTGACTTGGCGAGTTGTCATGTGGTCGTCCCTTGGCTGCGCGATTTGGTGGGCGCGCGTGGAAAAAGAAAACCCCCGGCCGGGCCGGAGGTGGGAGTGATGAGTGTCCTACTGGCAATACCTACGCGACTGCGCGGCACTCAGAATCAGCACGTCGACGCCTTCGCGAGCGTCCAGGTATGCCCTACCCATTCGATGGTTGCCGTCGACCAGGACGTAGTGTGGTCCGGTCCCGTCGATATTCAGGATGCCTTTGTTCTTTCCCGCGTAGGCAAGCAACGCCGGCTGCGCATACGCTGCATCAGGCAGTGCCAGCATCCGGTCGTAGTCCACGCCGACAAGCATCCCGTACGCCGGTCCGCTGGTGATGCCGCGCTGGACGCACAGAACCTTCTTCGCGTACGACTCGATGAACTTGCTTGAAAAGCGGTCCGCTTTCGGCCGGAGCGTGCCGGCAGCGATGTCAGAGACCATCTGACTGACGGCAAACGTCCTGTTCATCCAGACAAACTGCTCCTGCGCGGATTGCGTGTCCTTTTGCTCATTTTCCATGGGGTTCTCCGGTTTGGCCTTTGTCCCTGGTATAGGCCCGGTCGCCGCACGCTAGACTTGAGTTGGCGTTTGCGTTATTCTACGCTATACGTTCATGCAGTTCCATAGGCAATCCCGCCTATCTGCAAAAACCTAGAGGAAACAAGCACTATGAGCAACCTGAGCTATTTCAACGCCCTGAGCGCGACCATGTCCGAAGCCTCTATCGCCAAGAAAGGCGGTCTGGCATACATTGCAGCGGCTACGGCGATGCATTTGGCAGGTCGTCCGGAGGTGACTTACGTTGACTTCGCTGACGGCAATCCGTTCCTGAAGTGCCTCAACGGCGCCCTGGTCGCAGTCGACATTCCGCTGCCGGGCACCGAACTCCAGCAGCGCATGTGGCTGCCGGTGATGGACCAGGACAACCAACCGCTCCACATCAGCCGTATCACGGCCACCGACATCAACAACAGCCGTCAGCGCTGCCTTGTCAAGGGTATCGCTGCCACGCTGGGCTTCGGTATGTCGGTGTACCTGAACTGCGATGGTGATGGTTCCAAGGCCGCCAAGCTTCTGAAGGTGACCCCGGAAACCGACCTGGCTGACGTTGAGCCGGTTGTGGCCATGCTGAAGGACGGCGGCGGCGCTCCGTACATCGAGTGGAACGTTGGCCTGGCCGCTTGTCGCATCACGGACCCGGCCTTCCATTGGAGCGTGGTGACGTGGGCGGATGAGTTGCCGTTCCGTGAAGTGCTGGGCGGACTGATGGTCGACGTCGACACGGTGTACCGTGGTAAGCGTCAACGCATGTCCCTGCCCATCATGGACGCGGCGTTCAAGGCGTTTGCTCCGGACAAGGCCACCACCTTCGACTGGAACAAGACCGTCATGCGCGCGCTGACCAAGAACATCGCGTACAACAGCGGCTACGGCCTGCTGGTGTACGCGGAGGACTTGAAGGCGGAAACGGGCATCGACGCGGCGGCCAAGGGCAAAGCAGGCAAGGGGTCCAGCAAGTCGAGCGAAGCCAAGCAAGACACGGCGAAGCCGGCAGCGGAAACCAAGTCGGATGCAACCGCTTCGGCGGCGCAACCGAAGGCGGATGCCACGGCAACCCCGGCCCCGGCCGCAGCACCTGCTGCTGCCGAAGCTGCGGCAGCTCCGGCAGCGGCCGAGGCTCCTGCTGCTGCACCCGCCCCGGCACCTGCGCCCGCACCGGCTCCGGCCGCTGCTGCGCCGGCACCGGCAGCCGACTGCGTCACCCGCTTCCAAGGGGTGATGAACAAGCGTCGCGACGGCGCTGGTGTGGCAGGCCTCATCACCTTGTTCGAAGCGCTGGCAGTCAGCGACAAGTACGAGGAAGCTGAGAAGCCGCTGTGCTACGCCGTTCTGGTGCCGGCAGTTGCGGCCGCGACGACGCAGAAGGAAATCGCCGCGGTGGTTGCCAACATCAAGACGTACAACGCCATGCAGTATCTGGCTCAGGACGCTCGTGATTTGGTGGCTGGCCGTCTGACGGCAACGACGCTGGAAGAAGCCTGCGCCCGCGGTGACGACGCTCTCCTGGCCTCGCTGGGGGAACTGGTGGCCGCCGGCATTGCTGCGGATGTGGAAGACGTGTTCCGTCTGGGCAAACAAGGCAATACCGCCGAGGAAACCCTGTCTCTGCTGCGTCAACTGGTGGTCATTGAGGAATCGATGACACCGGCCTAAGCCTCTCCAACGCCCCCGCGAACTTCGGTTCGTGGGGGCTTTTTCGCCTGAACAAAGAAACGTGTGACACTGCGGACAAGTCAGTCCGCACAACCCGGGAGCAATTCGCATGGCCACTGAGCCCTCCGATTCCGAGCGCTTCACGAAGCCCTGGCTGTCCCAGGCGCTCGACTCTGCTAAGACGGTCATCAACACTGTTTTCCCTGTGTTTGACGCGGCCGACGCAGCCAAGGAAGCCATCTCAGATGTGGTTGCGCAGCGCATTCGCGAGGAAGCCCGCGCTAAAGCCTACGCTGTGCTGGCAGATACGCACCGCAAGGTCCTCTTCAACATCATCTGGCAGAACGGCCTCCTCCTGGCCTCGCTGGTCCCGGTGTACCTTCTGCGGTCAGCTGTGCCATTCATCCTGGCCTACGCGTGCGTGGTCGCGGGCACCATGTACTCCATCGTCGAATCTCGCCACATCATTCTGCGGCTTTTCCGAACCCGTAGCGTCGTCCAGACGCTGGCGCATGAGATTCGTGAGGCAATCGAAGCCGAGCTTACCCAGCGCGGCTACTACGTGCAGAAGGTGGTGGAATGGCTCGGACCAGACCTCAAGGAGTTCTCCGTTGACGTGGCACGTATGCTCAAACCTGATGTCCTGGCCGCCGCGGTGAATATGGCCTTCACCCTGTTCATGGCTTTCCTCGCCTTCCGCGTGTTCGCCATTCCGCTGCTCGAGCAGCACGCCCTCCTGCACTGAACCATGACCGTCTACGTCGATAGCCTGGAAAGCTGGGGTTGGAAAATGCGCGGCCGGGAAATCCAGAGCTGCCACATGTTCACGGATTCCCTGGACCTCGAGGAGCTGCATGTGTTTGCGGAGCGCATTGGCCTGCGCCGCGCCTGGTTCCAGACCGACAGCCGTGTGGCTCCCCACTATGACCTGACGCCCAGCCGGCGTGATGCAGCCGTGGCGCTCGGCGCTGTGGAACTTGACCGGCGCGGCGCGGTGGCTGTTTGGAAGAAGCGGCGCGAAGACGTTGCCGCGCAGGCCGGCGTTCAAGGTTCGCTGATTCTCGCCTCGACATAGGCATATTCGGCGCTATACTATGGCCGTACAAGGCCATCAGGATTCAAGCCGTCATTGCCGCAGCTTCGCCTGCATGGCCTGTTTCGTACCGTTCACAGCCGCCCGTCGGCTGACCCTGACGCTTGTGGAGTCCTTATGTGGCCGTTCCTGTTCATCCTTGCCATCGTACCGCTGGCCTACTTCTGGTCCGATAGCGTCCTCGAGCTCTTCCCCCAGCTCGCCCCCTACCTCCCGACGAAGACAGCCAAGCCGCTGGCTACGCGCCCGGGCACGCATCCAGGCGCCGCCTCCGCGCCGACGGCCGAAGGGGTCAACCAGTGGGTCGAAGTGAACACCGAGCGCGGCTACGTCGCCTGGACCCTGTCTCCGGATGGCTTCTACCGCCTCGCCGTCGGCTGCCGGCCGAAAGAGCGCGCGTCGCTCCAGGTGACGCGCCTGGACAGCAAGCCCTTGGGCGACTCCCTGTCGGTCAACTATCGTTTTGGCAGCCTAGCTCTGTCCAGCGGCATGTACGACGGCAGCGACATCGTTGGCGCCGTAGCGCAGTTCAACGACGTGTACGTCCAGGCGCCTACTGGCACGGTGGCGAGCTTCACCCTTGATACGGTGCGCAGTGGTCTGGTCGGACGCGCCCTGCAGGCCAACTGCGTCTCTTCGTGAGCCCGCGGTGATGCTGGTCTAACCGGCAAACCCGCTCAAGCAGTCTATTTTCGAAGTCCACACGCCACACGACGATATGCGCCATCCTGAAGGCATCCGGGTCACCCTGAGCGAAGAAGCCATGCTCGAAAGCGGTGCTGTGCTTACCGGCGCGCCGCCGGCGACCGCCGCACACAGCCTGTCGGAACAGTCCACACTGCTCTTCCTCCTCATTGCGGGAGCCGGCGAAGAAGGCTTGGCCCAGAGCAAAATTCCGCGCGAAATCCGCAAGGAGCTGACGACGCACCTGCTGCCGCTCGAGCTGCAGGGTCTGGTCGCGTGGGAGCGCGACAATCGCGGCCGCCTCGCCTACCTTGTGCTCACCTGGAAGGGCCAGGAAGCCTTGGAGGCAGCGCGGCCCAAGCATGCGACTAAGTCGGTTGCCGCGCGCCGCCGCGCGTCAGTCGGCGGCTGATTGTCGGTCAGGGGGACGGCAGCGAACTGGCACAACCCCGCATACACTTGACATTCGCTGGTTTTGCGATATATTTGGCGTCATTGACGCCGGTGTGCCGGCATGCCACCTCATTCGCCCAACGACATGTCTCGACTCTCTGCTTTGCTCCAGGGCGTTCGCGCCCGCCTGAATCCACCCGTCTGGCCTGACTTGGATGAGCGCGCCTACGCCGAGGAAGGCTGTTGGATTCACGAAGACAAGAAAACCGGGCACCTCTGGGGGTATGCCGCGGTGTCATTGGACATTGCATGGAGTGCCGTCCAGCGCGACCCCGATGTGCTTTGGTGGCTGTTGAGCCAGTGTTCTGAGTTGCCCATCGCATCCCTGCACGTCGGATTGCTATCGCAACGACTACCTGCTCAGGTTGTCGAAGCGTGGGAACGTAAGGGCCTTGGTCAAGGCGCGCTCGACAAGAATCTGAAGGCATCACGACGTCAGCGCGCGCAAAGACTCAAGTCCACGCAACTTCGTCAACGGCTTGGTTACGTGCTGGTCCGGGTTGACCTGCAAGCCGTCAGTCCCTTGATGCAATCCGCCACGTTGATGTCGCTGGTTTGGGCTATTTCCCAGGCGGCGCGAAGTATCAACATCGCCTCCCGCCCGCTCACGCGTGAAGAGATTGGCCGAGTCGAGGCCCGCACACGCGACCAGGAAGTCGACCCGCGTTGCGCCGATTACGTGTTGCACCCGTTGGCCGCAGCCCCCGAATGGCCCTCGCTCGTCAGCGCCCTTTGTGCCATAGATGACGGCGTGGGCGTCGCTGACTACCATGTAGTCCTTGATATGGCTCGAACAAAGCGTGAATTGCGCTACAGCTGCGCGCTACGAGTCTGGCATCAGTCGTCCGAAGCAACGCTCGCTATGCTGCGAGCATTGTGGGACGCCCGACTCACTCCGCGGAATCAATTGACACGCAAGTACCTGCACTGGCCGCAGGAGAGTGAGGTTCGAGACTGGCCTAGCGCCGGCCACGGGGAACACGTCTCGCTTGCGCCCTTCGTGTTTCAGTCCGGTGGTATGGCGCCCGCGGTGGGCGGTGTGCCATTGCGCAGCGTCAGCGGCGAGCTCCGCACGTTCGCCCCGTGGCGGGACCTTTCTGGCACCGGTGGCACGCTCGTGCTTGGCCGTGATGCGGCGGCGCGCAAAGCGTTCCTCACTGACCTGGTCATCACGCACCTGCAGGAGGGTGGGTGCGCCTCTGTAGCGACGGCGGACCCAACCTTTGTGAGCACCGTTGCGACGCTCGGTGGCCAGGTGGTTCGAGTGGCGGAGGATGGCACCGGTGGCCTGGACCCCTTTCGTTGGGCTCAGGACTACCGGGACGCCTGCCATTTCGATTTGTCGCAATGGGTGGCCGAGCTCGCGGGCATGGGGACGCATCCTTGGGCCCGCCACGTCGTCGAAGAGGCTTTGTCCAAAGCGGCCGCTTGGGCCCAGGCTACGGCGGAGCCGTTGTCGCTCGAATGGGTCTTCCACGCGCTCCAAGCGCAATCTGCGACCAATCTCGTTGCCGAGGAGCTTGTGCAGCATCTTGTGCCCTATGTGGCAGAAAACGGCGAGTATGCTCGGCTCTTTGGCGGTGAATCCGTTGAAATTGCTGACAACGCCACGCTTACCGTCTTCGACCTGTCCGCGTTCGTTGGCCATGCGCAGCTGCCGCACCTTACGCATGCGGTGCTCGCAATCGAAGGTCTGCGGCGCATGAACGAAACGAACCGGTCTAACGCTCGTCTCGTCGTGACCGATGCGTCGTGCCCGGTGGATTTCGGTCAAGGTTTTGGTCGCTGGCTCAGGTGCTTGCGGGCGCTCGGCCTGGTGGCTATCGCCGAGTGTCCGGACCTGCAGGACATCAGCACGCTTTCGATGCTGGAGTTCAACAACTACTGTGCGTACAAAGTCTTCGTGTCGCTGACGGACGAAGACGCAAAGAAGGTTGCAGGCTACTATGGCTTTGCGTCGGAGCTGGACTGGCAGCGCGAGCATGTGGGGGCGCAGTCGGGTAACCAAGTCATTCTTGTCGGCGAGGAGGTCGGCGTATTCCAGTGGCTATGCGACCCGCAGAGCAGCGAACGACCTGCGGGCAAGCGCCTGACGAGTTCCTGATGCTCCGATAGCTGTCCCGTACACGGAAGCAATCCGCCATCGTCGACAACACTGCCTATACTCAGCTGGATTGGCGATGGACCCCCCGGACAGGACCGGCCATCGCGACGGTTAAGAGCCTCCTGAGCAGCACCTTAGATTGAAGCCCGCCTTGCGGGCGGGCTTTGTCTATGGGTGGTCGCCGGACTTAGAAAGCCGGGATACCCTGCCCGTGGGCCACCTTCATGAGGAGCGCGATGAAGGACGGATTGAACTGGTAGTGGATGGCGTCCTGCTGAGCACTCGGCCGCATCGCATCCAACGGGTGCACTCCGTGTCCGAACTGCTTGGGTGACCCTTCCGATTTACAGGTCACCGGTGTCAGCAGTAGCGGTTGAAGCCGCTGCTGCGCAACCGCAGCGTCCTGGGCGTCGAGAACCTCAGCCAGGCGCGCGACGGGGATTTCGGAAAGCGCGCCACGGATAGCGTCAGGCGCATGCGACAACAGCGCGGTCAGCGCGGCGGCGTGTATTGGGCTGAGCTTTGAATCTACGGCCACAAGGGCCAAAGCTGTAGTCGTCATGTGCGGGATGTCCGAGCCGGAGGGCGTGCTCGATTGTACTGGCCGGGGAGGCGCCGTAGGCCGACGACTGTCTCGTGCGAACGACAAAGAAAAATGCCGACTCCCACGAGGGAAGTCGGCATCGAGTTACAGCTACATCACACGCTGACCACGCTTTGGCTCATCCAGACAAACCCGGCGCGATTGAGCAGGTCGTGCAATTCCGCCAGCGTCAAAGTCGCCTCGATTCGAACCAGAAGCGAGGATTCCTCGCCATTGACGTTCGGCTCGACGCTCGCCAGCTGGAAACCACAATCCCATCCCTTGGCGTCCTCCACCATCGCGGTCACCTGCGATTGCGAACTGGCGACCAACTCGAACTGGTGAAACGCGCCCCACACCACTTCCTGGCGACTGCGGTCCACCTTCTTACTCACCTCCTCAATGAACTTCAGGTAGGTGCGGCCACAGTGGTTTTCGTAGTCCTCCTCGGGCGCGAACTGCACCGGTGCCAGAGCGATGCCAAAATTGTCCGCGGCAGCCAGCGCATAGAGCCCCTCGATGTCCGGGCGTAGCAGTTGGCACACAGACTCCTTGGGCAGCTCACCCTTGTCGACTTGCAGGAACGCCTCGTGCAGATGGTCTCGCAGCAGCGGCAGCCCGTGCTGCGTCGGCAGGACGCCGAACATCAGCTCGGTGAACCGACTGGCGCGCACCAAGCGGGTCGTCAGCGGGTCCAACGGCTCGGCACCGGGCGGCACCAGGTCTTCACCCGACTTCACCATGGCTTCGGAGATGGCACTGGCGATGTCGTGGGAAACCCCGTAGAGACAGGTACGCGCCACCTGGCGAGCCACCAGCGCCTGGTAGGCGTCTTCGTGGATGATGGCGAACTCCATGGGGCGCATCCGGCCGAACACATCGCGAACAAACAAGCGATGGTGCGCGAAGTTTTCCCAGACGTAGCGCCAGCACTCGGACAAGGCGTTGTCGTGTTCCTCGCCAATCACCACCCGGTCAGCGTTCGCTGGCGCCAGGTGCGCGTGGTAGAGGTCCACCGACTGCCGCTTGAGGAACGCAAGAAGGTCAAAAGGCTCACCACGGTCCTCGAAGCCGAGGAGCACCGGCGAGCAGACCAACATATGGCGAATGAGCGACCACAGCTGACGACGCACCTGACCGGTACGCTGCAGCTGGACCCGCCCATACTCCTGCGCCTCGGCCGCCATGAACTCGCCCACAGGCGCCCAGCCGGTCGAATGCGCATTCCACGAATCGCGGGCGGGCCGCAGCGGCATGAACTCACCTTTGATGGCAGCCTTTTCCGCGTGATAGCCCTGCGTTTGATAAATCGGTATGACCCGACACTTGTCCCCTTCGGAAACCGTTTGATGCGATGCGTAGCAGCTCAGACTGAATCCCATGATGTCCTCGTAACGTAAGTCGGCGTCGCCGGTTGGTTGAACGCAAAAGACCTGTATTGGCCTCGTCTGCGTATAGCGCCAGCGTGCGCGCCGCCCGGTCGCCACCTGAGTCGTCCTGCCTATACGGAACCGGACAAACTCATGTGCGAGGACACGATGTCGACTCAACAAACGGATTTGCTGGCCAAGGAAACTTTTGCGCCGGTGTTTCCCATCAAGTTGGTGCGCAAGAACAAGGAGAAAAACGACTTTCAGCCGGTCATCCTGGCGGAGGCCCCCGCGGCCGTCGTCGGCATGCCGGAGGGCACGCTGGAGGAGAAAATCGCCAAGGCGATTGCAATCCTGAAATGGGCAATGCAGCGCTGGGAGAGTTGCTTCAGCTATTCCGGCGGCAAGGACAGCAGCACCGTCCTGTCGCTCGGCCTGGCTGCCGCGGCGCAGCTGCGCGGTGAGGGTTTGGAGGTGAAGCGCTTCCTGGTGCTCAACTCCGACACGCTGGTCGAGAACCCGGAGGTCCTGGCCGTAGTTCGCCTGGAGCTCTCGCGCATCCGAGCCTGGATTGAGAAACACGCGTTGCCAGGCTTCATCGAAGTCACGCATCCGTCAATTCTGAGCCAGTGGGCCGTCAGCATCATCGGCGGCAAGACGCTCATCAGCACGCCCCAGACCAACCGCAACTGCACCACGGACCTGAAGTCCATCCCGTTGGGCCGGGTTCGGACGCAGTTCTTCGGGCCCAACAAGGTGCCACAAGGCAAGTTCACTCTCGGCGTGACCGGGGTGCGCTTTTCTGAGAGCGCTGAGCGTGCCAGCAACATGTCCAAGCGCGCTGAATCGGCCACCCAAGCGGTGCAGACGAACAGCAAACAGGATGTGTTTTTGGCTCCCATCGCGGACTGGCAGACCGACGATGTGATGGAGTACATCGGTTTGGCGGTTAACGACATGCTGCCGGTGGCCATCTACAGCGACTTCAAGGACGTCTGGCGCATCTACAAGGATGCCGAAGGCGAGTGCACGGTCGGGCGAGGTGACAAACCCTCTGCGGGGTGCGGCGCGCGCCATGGGTGTTTCGTCTGCAGCATGGTGACGACGGACAAGAGCATGGATGCCATGCTGACGCAAAGTCAGTATGAATACATGCAGCCCTTGGCCCGGTTCAGGGAATACCTGAACAACACGTTGTCCGACCTAAGCCTGCGCACGTGGGTGGGACGGACAATCGAAGACGGACACATCGTCTTCGGCCCGGATGCGTACTCGCCGGCGTACACGCAGGACCTGCTGCGCTACGCCTTGACCATCGACCGAGACGAGCAGCTCGCCGCCGCAGAACTGGGCATCGAGCCGCGTTTCCGCATCGTCAGTGAGAAAGCTCTCATTGCCATCGACGCCGTCTGGTCGTTGCAGGCTTACGCCCTGCCCCACACAGCACTGGCCATCTACCACGACGTGTACGTGAAAGGACTGCGCTTCGAGGTTCCCAACGTGCCCAAAGCACCGAAGACCCCGTTACCCGCCCGACGCTACATCCCCGTGGCAGGTTGGGATGAGCATGCTCCGGACGCTTTTACCGGGCTGCGCAATCCTCTGCTGGAGCTGGCGGAAGGCCCATGCGCTGCAACGCGCGAGCTGGAAACCAAGGGAGAGCTGCGTACCGTCATGGCGGTACAGACGGACGACCTCTTCACGGTTCACGAAGAGTCGGTGCAGATGCTGATGACGTTCGAGTTGGAGCGACTGGTGGCCAAACACCAGGCAGCCGTCGCAGCCACCCTTGCCGTTGGCTTCGGAATGGCGGGTGAGGGCTACAAGTTCTATCTGCAGTACGGCGCCATCAGCTTGGCCAAGCCGCAGGTCGCGAAAGCTGATGCCATCCTGCGGCGCTCGTCATGGCGTGAGCAGCACGGACTGGCGGGGTACAACTACGACCACGACAAGGCCTTGGCCATGTCCGTCGAGAAACTGGTACGCCAGACCGGACCCACGCCTGATGAGCTGCATGCCAAGGCGCAAGCTAAGGCTCTGGCTGCCCGCCGGGCGGCACGGGAAGCAGTCCGTGAGCGGCGATTGACTCTGGGTCAGCTGTATCGCCAGTGGTCGCCTATGGTGCCTTGGCGCCAGCTCCTGGGGCGTGAGCTGCGCAGTGGGAAGCTGTTTGCCCACTGCTTGCAGAAGACGAAGCCGGCCTATGCGACCGCGCGCATGAAGGGCTGGGCTATCCATCACTTTGTGCGCCAGGGAGTGCTGGTTGAGTTCCTCAAGGCAAATCCGGATGTGGCGGAGCTTGTGAAAGCTCACCGCGCTGTCGGCCTGCGCAAAGGGTCGCAGCTCAATCTTTTCGCAGCGTGATGTTCTCCTCGCCTCAGCATTGCTGGGGCGAGTTTTTTATGGCTTCGCGCTGCTGCCGGCGGTCCTCCTGGCGCTATACGCCCACGTGACTAATTCACATTGGAGGACATACATCATGCGTCAAATCGTTCAGCTGGAAATCGTGGAAATGGCCTCGTCGGTCGAACGCGTCAAGGTGTGGTTGAACAACGACCTGCGCGGCGCATTCACCGTCGACGCGTCGAAGGGCGAGTCGATGGTCGAACCCACGCTGGTGCTGCTCGGCTACACGCGCGTGAAGCACGTCAGCGAGCCGGGTTGCACCACGTCGTACACACTGCAGGACCTGCTCAACAGCAAGCCGAAGTTGTACGCCGCACCGTTGATGCCCGACCTGGGCGACATCGAGCTGTCTCGTCGTTGGAGTGACTCGCTCGAGTGCTATCGGCTCGACGTGATGTTCCGAGGCGAAAAGCTCACCAGCGTCAGCGCAAAGATGGACGCGCGCACGCTGCGGCCGGTGCTCGAGGCGCTCGGTTATGCCGTCGAGGACAAGGAGTCCCTTCCCGTTTGACCCGACACATCTGCCACCCCCGCGCTTGCGGGGGATTTTTTCGTCGTCGGAGATGTATTGCTTGGTCGACGCAACGCCCACCATTAAACTGAAGCAGCCCCTATAAGGCGGTAGGCAAACCCACAATTGGACCTACTATGACGACAGTGAATCAATGCCCCCTTGGCGTCCCTGGCGCGCTGTATGACAAGACGCGCGAGGTGCCAGCGCCGGCCGCTCGCCTCATGGCCGAACTGCTCCCGCTTGTAGTGGCAAAGAAGCTCCTGGATGCGGATTCGTTCCGCCACGGGGATTTGCTCCGGCACTTGCACAAGCTGGACTTGCCTCCTCATGTATCAGAAGCACTCAAGTTGCTCGGGCTCGATGTTCCGGAGGGCCCGGTGACATTGGCCAGCCTGGCCGGCACGCTGTCGCGCCGCGTAACCGAGTTGTCCAGCGCTTACCTGGCGGCACGGACCGGCTTGAATTTGGCCGGCGGCTTTTTTGTCGTGCATACAAGCTACGTCAAGGCGGAAGTTAAATTTTGGCCCGCAGTCGACGACGCTGAGCTGAGCCTTCCTGATTTGGTCATCCGCGGTTGGCCTCGACGCCTCAAGGCAGATGGCACCTTTGGCAGTGAAACAACCGCCATTTTAGGCGACTGGCTGCGGCCCTCGGATAGCACCTGGATTATTCCCGCAGAAGCCTGCCCCACTAAAAAAGACAAGGTCGCGTTATATCGAGCAGCCGTCAACCTCGCTGCACAGGTAAAAGAATCCAAGCGCGGTTTGGAGTAACCCGCAACCATCCCCCAGCGCTTGCCGGGGTCTTCTTTCCCTGGACCAGTGCTGGCCGCCGCGCCAGCGGCGGCCAGCACTGCCTATACACCTTGGTAGGACATCACCAGCTGACGAGACTCATCGCAGCTCAATAGGCCGCGTTGACCGACGCAGCACCACATCAAAACCACCAGACCGCATCTGCCCATCTGGGCAAGCCATCAGGTATTTCATAGGAAAGGAATCATGGGCACACGAATCGTCTACCAAGTGCGTGACTACGAGCACAACATCATTGCGACGCTGTTTTCCAACAGCTCGCATACGACTCAGTTTGCTGAGGAAGTGCTCGATGCCGCTTTGGCGTCTCCGGATTGCCGCTACGGTCCGACCGCGCTGGTCGAAAAGCTGCTGACGTTGCGGTACGCCACCGAGGAAGGCAATCATCGCGTGGGGGACCGAATTTTCTATCTGGTTCGTCCGGATTCGGTTACCCATGCGGGTCGTGAGGCTTCGGTCGTCGTAACTCAGCTGGAGACAGTGGACGCACGTCCTTTGGACAAGGGCTTCGATAGCACCCAGTGGTGGCACAAACAGCGAATCGAGGTCTGATGCCGCATCTCTCACCTCCCGGCTTAGCTGGGAGGTTTTTTCCTTGTGACTATTGGCTCAAAGGCCCGCTTGCGCGGGCTTTCTTTTCTACTGGCTGCGACCTGCGACACGCGGAATGGCTATACGGAAGCTCTTCATTTCCGGGCGGCCGCCCTCCCCTTCGCATGTCCAATATTGCTTACGTAGCCGTTTTCAATTTCCTGGCCGGCACGGGGCCAGAACACCGGGGCCTGAGCCTGCTCGAGGTGCTGCGCCGCCCGGATACAGAACTGGAAGACGACCACGCGTACATCCAATGGCTGTTTCCGCTCGATACCCCGAGTGAGGTCAACGAGCATGCGCCAGTGCTCACGCGCGCGGAGCTGCGCGCGCTCGGCGAAAACGTGGCCGCGGCTGCGGGCACTGCGCAAGCGTTCGACCGCATGCTGGCCTTCTTGGGGCTGGAGGCGCGCGTCACCCGGACTGCGGTGACCGTTGCACCGGGCCCAACGTTCTCGCAGCGCGCCGAGGACTGGTTGCTGGTGCCGACCCACAACGACCTGCGGATTAGCCGCATGCTGCGCAGCTTGGCGCTGCAAGCTCAGCACTCACGTGCACAAGCGTTCCTGGAGGCGCTCACCTGCCTGATTGGGCCGGGCCTCTACAGGCAACGGGCATTGACCCGCTGGCGCGCGGCTGCCCAGAACGGGTAGGAGGCGACCCGGGCGTCTTGCTCAACTCGGCTTGACTCGCGCAAGGACGGTGTCAACCAGTGAGTCGAGGCGCCCAAACTCCTTAGGGAGGTAGAGCTTACCGGCAATGTGGCGAGCTTTTTCGCGCAAAGCGGTGAGCTTCGGCACTCCGCCTTCCTCAAAGCGGGCAGTCAGATGGGCTTCAATAGCCTCCGGCGGCAGCTGCCATTTGCTCCAGCCCCGACGCGTGGATAGGTTCACCAGCAGGCCGCGCGCTTCGCTTGGAAAATACAAACCCCGGAGCCGCGAATCCGCGAGAATCGGCTCCAACAGAGGCCCGTCCCCGGGAACCACCTCCACCACCAGCCCGGGAAGCTTCACCTTCCGTCGAGTCGTTTCGCCGGTGACATACAGCACGCCATCGGTAGGGCGCAATTCGAGTGCGGACCTAAACATCAGCACCGCGTCCGGGACGATATAGCCAACAATTGCGACCCAATTGCGCAGGACGATGTCCTCGATGGGAGACACCCTGTCTGGCGTGAACACCCCCGGGTAGATTTCGCGCGTCAGCTGATAGCGGCCCGAGGCAGGTTGCCGCGCTTTGCCGACAACGAGCCTGTTAGCGTCGCCAGTCTCGGTGGGCGGCACCAGCGGGAGCTGCCCCACTGGTTGCTCGGAGAATTGGCTAGCAATACGCTTGATTGTTCGAATAGAAGCGCTTGGTCGCTCCCGTGTCCTGGGCTTAATCAACTGGTACTCCTACCTGGACTGAGCAGAGCCGGATGAGCCGCTGAGCCAGGTCTTCAACTGATTGGCAACGGAATTTGCTGAACTTGTCCTGGCTGCCCGGGGCTTTGTTCGCGCGAATGACGAAGTCCGTCTTGGTGTGCCGTGCAATGGCTGGCACGACCTCGATAGGATACAGCCAAATCGCCTCCAGGCGGGTAAGGTCGCAGTCCAATAGCGCGGTCACCAGGACCGTGCAGCGCATGAGATTGCATGTTGCCTGGCGCACCCCAAAATGCACCAGGTTTCCCCGCTGGGATGACCCTGGCCGGTACAGCGTCACGGTGCGCGATTTGAGTTGCACCGCTACAGCACCGCCTGTTGGTTTGTGAAAAAAGAGCAGGTCTATACCGTCGTCGTCCGCGTAAGGCTGGAAGGGCGACAGCGCGCCGGCGCTTGCCTTCATGACCGCGTTGACGAGCAGGTTCTCACCGATGGTGCCGATTTGGGTTGATGACAGGGCCATCAAGCATCTCCTTCAGGTGCGCGCATTGTCCTCGCTATACGGAGTTGAACATTTTGTTCAGCCCAGGACAACACTCCCAAGAGGAAAACACGATGAAGAACGAAGATTTGCTGGTTCGCCACGGCAGCCGCCTGAACGCATTCACCCGCGCCCTGCGCGACCTGTGCCTGGTCAATGGCACGGTGCTCGTGCTCATGCGCAACGGCGACTACAGCGCTGTCCGCTACGAGCCGCCCGAGTCCGGGAACCACCCTTACGACGATTGCCCCGATGGCGGCTTCCGTGGGACGGGAGAGTCGATGGCGTACTGGCTGGCCAACGGCGAGTCGCAAACGGCCAATCGATACGACCTCGTCGAGTTCGAGGCTCCAGCGCCCGCTGGAAAAGCGTGGACGCCGACGCAAGACGAAATCCCGCGCGGCGTGAAAGGCAAGCTCGTCACCCTGGATGGCGAGGAAATCGTCTCCACGGTCGAGCGCCTAATCGGTACTGTGGGCATCGACTCCGTTTCCCGCAAAGACGATGGCTCGCTAGCCATCACCTATGACGGGAATGGAACCTCGGTGGATTGGGATGGCCAGACGGCACTCACCAATTCGGCTGGCGAGCCGCTCTACGAGACCGAGTCGGGCGAGCGATATGCACTGAGCCAGCTCAAGGTTGTCGCGGAAGGCTACAACGCCGACGACGATGAGGACGACAACGAGGACTGACGTTTTTGCGTTTCTCCCAAACACCACCGCGCTTTGCTGTGGTGTTTTTCTTTGCACCGGGCTATCGGATAGGCATCTGCCGGAGAACTTCCAGCGGGAGGTGCTTGGCGCAGCTCCCAACGGCATGCGCGGTCCGCCATTGGCGCCCGAACTCGCTATTGAGCGTAGCCCACACGCGCTCTTGCACCGCAGGCGCGGCACGAAGGCGATACACACTGTCGGTGAACGCGCCTGCGCCGGAGGTCACCCGCGCGCCGCGCGCCAGGCATCGGGAGCCGACGCGTGACACCAGGATGTCGCCCTCCTCCGCCAGTCGATGCGCCGCCCCACTGGTGGCCGAGCCCAGGGTGAGTGTCGTCCCATCTGCAGCCAGGTGGCTGGTGTGCACCGCGTCGACGCTGGCGCGCCGGAACGCCGCGTTGGTCTGGCTGCCGCGTACGATTTCGACGCCCAGGGACGCGAGGGTGTGCGGCATCGCCTCACCGACCTCCAGCGCGGCCGCGTGTGCGGCAAAGTCGAGCCGGGTCACGGCGGCCTCTGGGCTTACGCGCCGGCTTTCCAGGACCTGTCCATCGGCATCCATCAGGCGCAGCGTGACACTGCGCTGAGCCCGCTCAGCGCGAGTCCCCGACACCAGGAACGCGTCCACCTCCACGCCGGTGAAACACCGCGATGGGAGCTGGCTCACGGTGAGCCCTTCCATCTCCGCCACCAGCAGCTCCCGCAACGCTCGATAGCGCGCGTGGGTGAGCGCCGGCGCCGGCAGCACCAGCCCGATGAACGAGCCCGGCGCCGTCAACGCCCAGCCATACAGCAGGAACGCGATATCGGCGCGCGCCCACGAGCTGCCAAACGTCAAACCCGGCCCCAAGTCTCGCAGTCGTTGGAGGTCTCGTGGTGCAAGGTGGCGCTCGACGTAGGGCGGGTTTGACAGGAAGACGTCGGCCACGCCGAAGGTACGCCGCAGCTGGAGGAGCTTGGGCGCGCGCAACACGTCCACCTCGTGCACAACCTCGTGCTCAGACCGGGTATCCAGGAGGTGCTGCGCACGGACAGGGTCGGACTCAATGAGCAGTGCGCGAGCGCCTGAGCATTTGGCCAGCGCCGCGCGCGCCAGCCGGCCATCGCCGGCGCCGAAATCCATGATGCGTTTGCAGCCAGATGGCAGCGCTTCTAGCAGGCGTTTCACGAGAGGAAGCGGAGTCGCCACTTGGCCAAGCAGGTCGGCCTGGCTTTTGGCGCGACGGAACCGCAAGTGGGCGTCTGGAAATTGCATGGGCGCAACGGCAGTTCTGCCGTCCGTGTGGACTGAGACAGTCGTATAGCGCCGACCTGTGTGCGGAGCGGGTTGCTCCTATACCGAACAGACATTTCGTCTACCAAGGACAACCCACCACAAGGACACACACCATGTTCAACAATGAATTGATGTTTCGACGCGGCACCCTCCTCAATGCCTTCACCCGCGCGCTGCGAGACCAGTGCCAGGCCAAGGGCGTGGCGGAGGTTCGACTGCGCGACGGAAGCGTCTGCAAAGTCGCGTACGTGCCGGCCGCTGGCAAGCACCCGTATGAAGACTGCGCTGAAGGTGGCTTCTGGGGTGTCGAAAGCGCGCGCTACTGGATGGCCAACGGCGAGTCTGACCAGGGTTCGCAACTCGACATGCTCGAGCTGCCGCGCCCGGCGGCTCCCGCACCCGCTAGCGCTAAGGCTGCGCAGCTGCCCGCCGCCCACTAACGACCGGGAGCCGCAATGGAAATCAAAGTCTTCGGTCCGCGCGACCAGAAGAACTCCGTCGTTGGCCAGGTCATCAACACGACCAGCCATTCACCGGAAGACTGGACCCGGGAACTCTCACCGTTTTTTCTTGGGCCTATTCCTTTGTACGGTGGCCGAAAGGCGCGCCGCATGGAGAATGCCTGGCAGTACGCGAAGGTCTATGCCCATCACCTGGATGTTTCGGGCAAGCCGAGTGCTGCGTACTGGGCTTGGGCCGAAGCTGGCTGGGCCAATCCGCGCGCTGTACGCTATCCGCAAGGAAAGGGCGTCAAGCCGGCCTACCTCTGGTGGGATGGCGAAAAGCTCGACTATGTGGCCGGCCGGCTGAAGGCGTACTTCCCGATGTACCGGGATGCAGTGCGCAAGACAGCGGCTTTCGCTAAGCTCCAAGAGCTTGTGAAGACCACGCCGGTAACCTTGTGGGATTTTGACGGCTATGACAACGAAGCACAGGGCCTGTCCCTGCGTGAAGTTTTCCTGAATCCGTCCCGCCCGATGGGTCACGCGTTCGTTCTGAAGGCCATGCTGTTGTACGGCCCGAACGTAACGTTGGCTGACGTGGAAGATACGAAGCCACCGAAGGCGGTCGAACCGCAGCTCAGCATGTTCTAGGCTCAGCACACCGCACAAAAACTCCTCTCAAGCGCCACCGGATTTTCCTGTGGCGCTTTTCTTTCGATTTGGTCGGCTGCATCGCTCGCCGCCAGGTCTATACGCAGAAGCAGCACCAGGTCAAAACGAAACAAGCGAGGAAACATCATGAGCGAAGGCGAATTGCCCGTGCTGGTCTTGGCCGCATCGGGTTGGGTAGTTTTGGGCGCAGCCGCCACCAAGGACGCCGTCAAGGAAGTAGTTCGGCAGCATGTTGCTGGCGCAGCATCGCGCGCCATCCTTGTGTGGCGTCGCACGCTGATTCAGCGCGAAACTGCCGGTGGTCCCGACGGCTATTGCTTCCAACTCCAGTAATCCCCTCAACGCCGCAGCTTGTCTGCGGCGTTCTTCATTGGACGGGCACCTGGCGGTCGGCTCTATACGGTCCAGGTACACATCAATCACCGGCCCGAGGCCAAAACAGGAGTTCACAATGAGCACGACCATTCCGAGCATCATCGCAACGCTGGCACAGGCACTTGTAGGCCCCATCGATGAAACAAAGTGCCACACAGCGCTTGCCCAGCTCATGCAGCTGCGCGACGAGGTTCTGGGCCTCGATGAGGCGCTCGACACGGCCGAGCGCTCGCCGACCGGCGACGACTACAACGACGTGATTCAGGCGCTTGGTCTAACGCCAGCATCGATTGCCGCCGCGGCAGCGTCACAGAGCCAGTGGTTCATCATCTCCGGGCGCATCCCTGGTGATGAGGAGGACACGACGATGGTCATCGAAGCGGATAACGTCACAGCCGCTCGCGAAGTCTTCATCGACAACCTCTACAGCACGCAGCCGGATGGCACGGCCGCGAACGTGCGGGCGCAATACGGCTGTGACCACTACATCACCGCGGTGCACGTCTGCAGCACGCCGGTCGTGGAGGCCTGAGGCAATCTGACGTAACTTCTGGGCGCCATGCATCTGCTGGCGCCCTGTTCTTTCGCGCCGACGAGCCAAAGAAAACCCCGCACATAGTGCGGGGCTGAGTGTCGCGTGATGCCGGTCAGCAGAGCCGACGCACACGCAGCGAATATTCCAGCGTCGTCGCTTCGAAGTGCAAGACCCCGAAATTGCCCGGAGCAGCGTCGATGACCGACGGACAGACGCCGTACTTCTCGCCAAAAAGGCGGTCAGTGAACGGCACCTTTTGCGTCATCACGCGTGACACCGCATCACGCGGGTCCACGGCATCCAGGTAGCCAGCAAACTGGCCACGCACATTCGAAAACTCCCAGCGGTATTGAGCAGTAGCGCCCATGGCAAACTCCTTGATATGTCCTTGAAAGTGGCTGTTCCACGCCCTGTATAGGGTGACGTGGCCACCCCCGGTCAGCGCCCCGCCCATGCGCGCCAGACCACTCCCCACTGGTCGCTATACCTCCTCGAAGGTCAACAAGATTTGTCCAAATTGAGGAGGTCACAGTGCAGCAGACACAGTTGAATCTGTTTTCCAGCGTGCTCCACGCGTATGGGTCGACCGGCGACGGTCGGCTCGCCAATCCGGAGGTGTATCGCAAGGTTTCTGATGCGATGGGTTTGAGTGCGGAAGAGGCAGAGGCGCGCGCGCCCATCGGTAAAGACGGGGCGATGCGCAACGTGCTGGCCCAGCGCGTGCGTTGGTACCAGCAAACCCTGAAGGCCGCCGGCATCCTGGAACACGTCGAAGGCGAGCGCGGTGTGTGGCAGTTGACGCAGCCAGCTAGCAAGGACCTGAGCCAAATTCAGCCGGATGTCGCAGTGCTGGGTTTCTCGACTGAGCTTGGCATCGCGATTCTCGGTACGTGCGAGCATGTTTTCTCGCGCATCGACGCGCCCATCACCCTGGTCCTGACGTCACCGCCCTACCCCTTGAAGCAAACCCGCGCGTATGGAAATCCACCCGAAGTGGTCTACGTCGACTGGATTTGCCGCACGCTCGAACCGGTGGTGAAGAACATGGCCCCGGGTGCAAGCCTATGTTTGAACGTCAGCAATGACTGTTTCTTGCCCGGCTCGCCGGCTCGCTCGCTGTATCGCGAACGCCTGGTACTGGCGCTGCATGACCGGCTCGGGCTATTCAAGATGGATGAGCTGATTTGGGAGAACCGTTCGAAGCCGCCAGGCCCGGTGCAGTACGCCAGCATTCAGCGCAACCAGCTGAACGTGGCATGGGAGCCGGTCTACTGGCTGACCAACAATCCGAAGCTGGTTAAGGCGGACAACCGTCGAGTCTTGCAGCAGCACACCGAACGGCAGTTAGCGCTTATCCGTGGTGGTGGTGAGCAGCGCGACGTGTCCAATTCGGATGGGGCCTATGTCATTCGGCCTGGCGCGTACGGCGTTGAGACTGCCGGCAGCATTCCGAAGAACGTGCTCTCGTTCGGGCATCGCTGTTCGGCACAACTCGCCTACAAGCAAGCTGCGCGCGCGATGGGTTTGCCCGTGCACGGCGCGCCAATGCCGCTGAAACTTGCCAAGTTTCTGGTCGAGTTTCTATCGGCGCCTGGGGACCTGGTGGTGGACCCGTTCGGCGGCTCGTTCACCACGGCCGACGCGGCGGAGCAGCTGGGCCGCCAGTGGCTGTCGACGGACTGCATGTTGGAGTACGTGTTGGGCGGCAGCTCACGCTTCGTCGACCGGCCGGGGTTCCGGCAGCACCTCAAGGCAGCGTAGGACAGCAGTCATTCACTCGGCCGACGCTCTGCGTCGGCCTTTTTTCGTGCGCCGCATGCCATGCCTATACCGAGGCCAGTTCAACGATTCGCCTGAGGGCACATTTTGGAGAACAACATGGCAGACAAATCGGATGATTCCCGCAACATCGTTGAAGTTTTGCAGCACCGGGTAGCTTGGTCGTTGCGCGGCGAGGGCGCACCGTCGGAGCTGGATGAGGCTTCGCAGGAGCACATCGAAACCTGCATTCGCGAGGGCTACAACCAGGGTGAGCTGCACGCGCTGAGCGCCGACTGCGAGACCGAGTATCGCGGCTGGTGGGAAATCGACAACGCTTGCGTCTGCGCATAAGCGCGGGCACCTGTTACACAACAAGGGAAGACATCATATGGATATCGTACTGAAGAAGCTGTTCGACGCGGCAGACGCGCATGGTGAGGACTCCGGCGAGCCGGACCACACCGTTGGTGACCTTCAAGGGCTGCTGCGGAAGGCCTGGAGCCTCATGTCGAAGAAGCAGAAGCTCGAATTCCTGGCCAGCGACGAAGTTGAGGAGCTGGTGGACATGGGCGCGCGCGGCGACTTCGACGTCCCGGCGTTGGTTCGCGCTGTCTCGGAGTAATCCGAGGTCGAAATGGAGCTTCCGCCTGGCAGATTGTAAGGCGGTAACACTCATCTCCCCTAAGCCCCGCGGCATCTCGCCCGGGGCTTTTCTTGCGGCCGCCACACTCGCGCTATACCGACCGGAGTTTGATGATTCATTTGAGGAAACATTTAGGAGAACACCATGGCAGTTGTTATCTATCGCGAAGACGAGGGTGTGTACCTGGGCAGCTTTTGGGGATGGGCTTCTGGTCGAAAATCGACCCAGTAGGCCAGCCGGCTGCGGTGACGTTCCCTAGCGAGCAAGACGCGCAGCAGCACATCGCAGAATGGGATGGTGGGCGTCCGGACAGTATTCGATTCGTCGAGGTCGTGGCAGGCGCCGATGGCTATGCGTCCATTGCAGCCTGCGTTGCTGCTGGCTTGCCTGGCTGGGTGGACGAAATCACGCCGGTGGCCAACACCCTTCCGGCCTAAGGCACACACAAGCCCCGGCAAGGAACCATCATGACGCTTGACAACCTCATCGCCCTGCTTGAGAAAGAAAAGGCCGCCCGCGGCCATGGCAACGACGATGTGACGGTGCTGCAGTACAACGGCGGCGACGACGTTCCCGCCGACATCGTTGGCATTCACTTCTGCACCGAGAGCCACACGCTTTCGTTGGAAACGATGTACCGCCGATAGCCCCTCTAAGCGCCCACTCGTTGGGCGCTTTTCTTTTATCCGTGGAGCCTCGAACGGACACGGCTATACCGGTTCGTAGTACCGTTCAACTATCGTCGAGGACACATATGAAGAACATTGTCACCTCCGTTGCCCAATTTCCGAAACGCATGTGGATTAACCAACCGTCTACGCTGCAGCCGCATCATGCTTTGCACGGAACAAACGTTCTGGCTGTGCATGAGTATGACGACACCTTCTGCATCTTCTTTCTGAGTGGTGAGGTGGTCAGTCAGCAGGTATTTCGGTCGGTGCTGAGCCCCGGCTGGCGGCCCGCGCCGAAAGTCGCACAACCTGTTGCCCCGGAGGTTTCGGCAGAATTGCCGACGCTTGAGGTGGACGACAGCCAGTTCACGCGCACGCGCGTCAAGGTCACTTCACGGCTCCCCAACGGTGCACGCCCAGGCGACCCGCCGTGGGTGATGCTCGAAGCAGAGGACAACAGCGTGGCCATTGCGGCGATGGGTACGGACAGTCCAGCCGCGCGCGCCGACGCAGCTCGCATGATGCGGCTCTGGAACGACGCACTCGGTCAGAACGACGCGGCCTGACACCAGGTCCGGTTAGAAGTCTCTGCAGCCCCTCCCCGGGGCTGTTTTTATTGTGCGGGCCGGGCGGCGGCCTCCGTCAGTATCTATTCACGCGCGCAGGTTCGAGAAAGAAAATCACGGTGTTTCTGCGGCGTGTTTTCTACGCACGCCCTCCCCGCCGCGCGAGAAGTATCTATTCATGCCGCTCGCGCAATGACCTGACTTGGCGCCTCCCTTTCTATACCGATGGCTGGACATTCACAACGTGACCAACTATCCGATAGAGGACATCAACATGAAGAAGAACCCCAATGCCATTTCGGTCGGCCTCGCTTTCCTGCAGGCCGCCGTGGGCGCCATTCCCAAGACCATGGGCGACCGCGAACGCATCAACCTCCTGGACGGAGCGATGAGTCTCGCCGTGCGAGGGCGCTTTGCGTTTGACCGCGATGATGCCGCTGAGCTGCAACGGTTTGACATCCATACCTGCGTCGGCGTGTTCCGCACGCTCGACTGGTATCTGCTGGCGTGCCAGGCAGGCGGAACCTATCCGCGCATGTGGGAGGCGCATCACAAACAGCGCCCCTGGGTGGCCGCCCGCGCGGCGTTCGTCGACCGGACCAGCTACGGACCTCGTCCTGAGTTTAAGGAAGACAATCGGGTAGCACCTGGCGCCGCTTTGCTGATGCCGCCCTCGTTCGGCAACCCCTGTCACGCCCTGGCTAGTCACGAGGGGCTCCAAGTCTGGTGGTGCACCTCCATGACGGATGAGACGGTGACGCTATGCCGGTACTTGGTCCCCGCAACGCTTGACCAGCGCCTGAGCACGTACGGTGGGTTTGAGCGCAGCGGGTCTCCCGCCCGCGTTCGCAAGCTGACTCGCGAGGAGTGGACTACCTGGAATGCGGAGGTCAAAGCCGGCGTGGCTTTAGCAGCTTGATTTTGCTCTTTCAGCGGCCCTCATTTCGGGGGCTGCTTATTTTTTAGGCAGTACGCGTGTGCGCGCTATACCAATGGCGCCAATCAACCGAACACGCAACAACACCCGCTATGCCCGAAGAATTTGTCTTTGCCTCCCCTGGGCTCATCTTCCTGTTCTCGACGTTTGCGGCCATGCCGCCGGACCACAGCGACGAAGCTGGGCTGGCGGCCCTCGATGCTGCGATGCGCCTGGCCATTCGTAACCGGTTCGAATTCTGCGTCGAGGACCTAGGTGCGATGCAGCGACTCAGCATCGAAACATCGGCCGGCGACTTCAGCACGCTGGACCCTGCCTACTACCTGTTCGCTTGCGAATGCGGCGGCGGGCCCTACGCGCGACTTTGGGAATACCTGCACGGGCACACCCCGTGGTCGGCCGCGCGCGCAGTCTACGTAGCGGATACCCGCTTCGGCGTCCGTGGCACCTTCAAGGAGGACGGCCCGGTTGCGCCTGGCGCAGCAGTGCTCATGCCGACGGCCTTCTCCGAGACGGATTTCGAGCTGGCGAGCTGCGAGGACTACCAGGTGTGGTGGTGCACCGCCCTAACCGACGAACACATCACGCTGGCGCGCTACGCCCTCCCCAAGTGGGCCCTCAAGCGCCGTCGCAGCCAGGGTCTCGAGCGCGGTGACGCGCCAGCGCGCGTGCGAACCCTCTCAAGGGAGGAGTGGGCCTGCTGGAACGAGCTGGCCAAGGGCGAACGGGCACCCGTGCTGGCCTAGCTGGACCCGCGCCTGCAGCGAGCAGCCTCCGGGCTGCTTTGATTGCTTATTGCGCATTTTATCATATACTACAAGGACTGATTCTACATGACCTCTACCATGCGCCGTTTCCTCACCCTTCTCGCTGGGGGCGCCATCGCGGCCAGCTTGACCGCATGCTCCCCGTACGACGCCTACCGGCCATCAGCGACTGCTCGCAACGTGGTCGCGCCGGCGCTGCTCGATACGACGGGCGTGTCGTCCGCCGCCGTTTGCAGCCGTTCCGGCATCGCCAACGATTTGGCCTTCGTCACAGTGCGGTTCCGCGACAACCTTGTCGGCCACTATCGCCTGCCGGCTGACGACGCAGGTAAGGCCGAGACGGTCTGGGTGCGGTCCAAGGCGGCAATCGATTCCGACGACAGCTTGAGCGACTACAGGAACGGCTGCTTTGGTGTCGGCCTACCGCTGAAGGCGAACAACACTCCTGACTACCTCGTCAACTTTGATGGCCAGGGCGGCGTGGCCGTGCTGGTGAGCGCCAGCCTGGCGGGCCAAGCATTCGATGAGGCAGCCAAGACCCAGTTGACGCGCGCAGCAGTAGCCATCCGCCAAGCTGCCGCCGACCACAAAACCAGCGTCCGGGCTGAAACCTGGGGGCTGCAAGGGCAAGCCCAATGACCCAACGCTTGGTTCTCCCTGTCATTCACTTTCTCGATGTCGACACTGCGATAAGCCAGGCTGACCTGGCGTTCGCGGCCGGCGCTGATGGCGTCTTCCTGATTTCGCACAATGGCCAGGACTCCAAGCTGGCCGGCGTGGCGCGGGGAATCAAGACGCGCCACGCTAGCAAGCTTGTTGGCTTGAACTACCTGAGTCTCGGCGCCGTGCACGCGCTGCACCTGGCACGCAAAGCCAAGGTGGATATGGTTTGGGCAGATACCCCTGGTGTTTTCGGAAACCGAGCGACGTGGCCCGCTTATGTCTTGAGCAAGGCGCTGCAGGCCGAAAACGCGCCGCTATTCTTCGGCTCCGTCGCGTTTAAGTACCAACCCTACGAGCCGGACCCCGCCGGCGCCGCGGTCCGAGCCGCCCAGCTTGGCATGCTGCCGACCACCAGTGGGGGCGCGACCGGCCATGCACCGGAGGTAGCGAAGGCCCGCTGTATGAGCGAGGCGCTACAGGGCGGTCCACTAGCCATCGCGAGTGGGATGACGCCGGTCAATGCCCACGACTACCTCCCCTACTTCACGCATTTCCTCGTAGCTACTGGCGTGTCGCGCGACATGCATCACTTCGATGAGGAGCTGCTTGCAGATTTCGTGCGCAAGGTGCACGCCTACCAAACTCCCGACAACACCCCGCAATGACTCTTCTATCGGCTGTTCTTGTATTCCTTGCTGGCGTACTGGCGACGGCGCTCTACTTCAAGCGTAGCAGCCAGGGTTTGGCCGACCACAACGAAAGGCTGGAGCACCGGCTCGCCGCTACTGAAGTCGCTCACGAGGAGGCCTGTCGCGCCCTGTACACCTGGCGCAACGTGTTCGACCATATCGGCACCTACGTGCCCATGGACCCCAAGCTGCGGGACCTTCTGTTTGCAGTTGCAAACGAAATTCCGATGTATACGCGCTACCTCTCGCGCAATCTTGCGTATCTCCGAGACCCTGCCGATGCCCGGGTCTCCTTTGTGCTCACCCCAAAGCTTCAAGACGGCGAGCGTATTGACCGTCTCGTTCGGGCTATCAACGACCCAGTTTTCAATGTGCTGTGGGCATCCAGAACCCCGTCAGCTCTGAGTGAGATGCTGCGCCATGGCCTGTTCCTCGCGATGGGCTACCCGCACGCTGTCGCCCAATGGACCGGTGACGGTGTTCACCTGGAACTGCCGGCCATGAAGAGCCCGGGCTACACGAACTGGGGCTGTCGGACCGTTCAATCGCTGCCTAAGTGGGTCGACTACATGTGGACCCAGTGGCGTGAACAGTCGAGCAAACGAACTGCCCCGGCTGCCCTGTCTTGAGTGCCATTGCGCCTGCGGTGGCAAGGCAACTTCATGGTGACCAGCACGATGCAGATTGAGCTCGAACCGTTGTCACCTTGCGGTACGCAACCCTCGTTCCTCGCACCGTTGGTCCACGCCATCTGGCCGCGCCGGGGGGCCGAAATCGTGGCGCTGTTCTCCGAAGGGTCTGCGGATGTCAATGCGTCAAAGGACCATCCGTTCGCCATTAAGCTGGCCGGCCACTATGTCGGCATCACCGGCTACTACAGCTACGGGCCGACGAGCCTTGGTCTTTGCTGGCATGGCGTCTTGCCGGAGGTGCGCGGGCGCGGAGTCTCGCGTGCCGCCTTTGAGCAGGTGTTAGTCCTGGCGGCTCAGCGCTACCCGGATGCCACCGAAATCGTCGAGCTGATTCCCAGCGACCGCGACGCAGACCTCGTGCCCTACTTCACCAAGCTTGGCTTCACGCACGACGGCGAAATTGCGACCTTCGGCTACCTGCCGAAAGGGCCGCTCTGGCGGGTATTCCGCGCCCAGGTACGGACCTCACCAAAACAACAGACCCACTGAGACTTTCGACATGGCTTTCGACTCGACACTGCCGGCAGGCACGGTGCAAAGCAACCCGCTGCAAGCCCGGTTCATGCTGCTTGCGTGCTTCGTGGGGTCAATGTGGGTGGCCTTCTTCGTGTCGGCCCTGTTGCCATGGCTGCACCTGAGCCATCACGGCGTCATGCCGCGCACCGGTGTCGGCTTGTTGGGCATCCTAGTGGCGCCATGGCTGCATGCGAGCTTCGGGCACTTGGTCGCCAACACGGGCGGCCTCCTGGTGCTGGGCTGGCTCTGCATGTGGCCGCGTATCGAGAATTTCTGGGAAGCGACCGCCGGCGCGATGCTTGGAGCAGGCCTATGCGCCTGGCTGCTCGGCGCGCCCTACTCGGTCCACATCGGCGCCAGTGGACTCGTCTTCGGATATGCCGGCTACCTGGTGGCCCGGGGCTACTACGCGCGCAGCTTCGGCGCCATGGCCGTGGCCCTATTCGTCATCAGCACCTATGGCCTGAGCATGGTGTTTGGCATGCTGCCCCTTTACCCTGGGGTCTCGTGGCAAAGCCACGTGGGTGGCGTGGTTGGCGGCGTGCTCATTGCGCGGCTCAGCTCACTGGCTGCAAAACACGGTAGCTAGGCAGCGCAATTTAGCTGTCAAACCCGCATACTGTGAGACCTTGCACTCGCTCACAGGATTGGCAGCCCATGCGGTTCCAAATCACGGACCAGAAGCAAATCAGCTCGGCACTCGCAGAGCTGCAGACCGTATTACACCAGCGCGCTCGCAAGCAGTTTGCCACCGCCTGGGGACTTCCCAGCAGCCAGCGGTTCACGCTAGAGACCTACGTGCTAGAAGGCGTCGACCACGACGTGTACGTCGGCCTACGCCAGCGCGGTGACACACTTGTCCACAACTTCAGCTTGCGCCCGCGTGGTGTTGAACCGAAGTCCTACCTGGCGTCCGAACTGCAAGTTGCCATCTCGTTGACCAGCAACGAGCGCGTGGCTGGCCTATTGGGCACCACTGTGACCGGTGAAGGCATCGTCATCTATCGACGGCCACTGTTCACCAGCTTCCGCCGCAAAATCAAAGAGCAGCTGGCGATGGCGTACTTCGGTGACGCGGTCGTAACGGTCCAGAACGGCATGTTTCAGAAGGATGTGCTGCCGGTGTTCGCCTTGCACTCTCCGACAGTCGCCCGCGACCTGGAAACTTTCATGCTGCGGTTGCATGAGTTCAAGGAGCATTTCGGGCACGAGAGCACTGGTGGCCTTGCGCCTGCGATGGATGCGGAACCCGCATTGCCGGTCTGGCGGGAGGTTGGCGAATTCGAAGGCTCGAAGACGCTCCCGGCACGCGGGACCATCATCTACGAATACAAGCACGGAGAGATTTGCAATCGCTTGGCGGGCGTGCTCGAGCAGTGGGCGAGCAGCAACTACCGCGTCAAGTGTGGCCAGGTCGACTGCGCCCTCATCCAAGACGATGGACTGGCGCAGGCTATTTTTGAGGTCAAAAGCTCCGGCGACTTTAGCTCACAAGTCTACAAGGCCGTCGGCCAACTGCTGTTTTATCGCTGGAGCTACGGCACCGACAATGCGCCGCTGTTCTTGGTCGTTCCGGGCGTCGAGCGTGAGACGCTGACAACAGATGCGGCGTTCTTCTCCGACCACGGCATCACCCTGGTCTTGGAAGACGCGCCCGGCAGTTTTACGCTGCTGGACGGGACCAAACTGCAGACAGTGCTGGACCGGGCTCTGGGCTGAGCATGAGCGGCGAAGACCAGCGCATAACAGCCTTTCACAAGCCGTTTGAGGGTCGACCGGGACGATTGTCGCTGCATGGCTTCTGTCTTCTGGCCCCCGAGGTGCACACCAAGCTCTATGCGATGGGCCTTCATCGCGAGATTGACGCATTGGGTTTGTCTTCTGCGTGGAGGCGATTGAAAAGGTTCCTACAGCGCGGAGGGCCCGAATCGTCTGCCGACCTGGATATGGTTGCAGGCGTGGCGAAGGAGTTTGCGGCCCAGCTCGGCCCGGACCCGACCTTTGCGAAGGTGGAGCGGGCCGCCACGGGGGACCGCCAAGCGCAAGCCGAGCTGGCCGAGACGGGGTCCTTTGAACTGATGTTTCGGATATTCGATACCGGGCCAGAGGCTTGGCAGGAACACCACTGCTACCTGATAGCGATGGAGCAGGCGAGCCAGCACTTGCTGACGCTGGCGGCGCCAGACGAGTGGGATGCGGCGGTCGACTATCTCTCGACGAGCCCAGTGCTGCTGCCACTGCTGTGGCCCGGCGTTGCAGACCGCGTGCGTGGCGCGTCAGCGCTGCCCGGCCTACTGCGACTTCGCGTCCAGCTCGCGTGGGAGGCTCACCTCAGCTTCCTTGCAGCATGGGACGTCGCCCACAGCAAAGCCCAAGGCGGCTCGATGTTCTCCTGCTTGTTGCCGTCCAGGCATCAGCCAGGGCGCAACCCCTCCAGCTTGTTCTGCGACGAGCTGCTACGCCAGTTGAATGCCCCGAGCATGGGGAAGCTACTCGCAAGACCAGAAGCCAGTCTGACTTCGCTGAATAAGCGCACGGTCGAGCGCTGGAGCGCCGGCGAGTTCTCGCCGGACCAAGCGACGGTGCGCATGCTGCTGGGCGCGTTTGGATTGCATCAAGAAGCCGAGCAGCTGTATCCGCAGCTGTGGTGCACTAAGCATCTCAACATGCTTGGCTACTATGCCGAGCAATTCGTGGAGCAATCTTGGCATGCGGTCGGGTCCGGCGTTCCCCGAGCAGAGTTGGCACGTGCCTTCTATCCCTTCGAGCACGAGACCTTTGAAGCCTGGGTGGCAGACCGCTATCCAGTGTGGTTGGCCTTTCATCGGACTCATGCGGCCCAGGTCAAGGCGCTGGCGCTCAGTAAGGGCGCTGCATAGTGCAGCACCCACCTGGCGCTTACTAGCCTTTCGGTGTGTTGTTGCTTCTGCCGCCGCCGGAGGGGTTACCCGTACGGCTAGGGGCGTTTGCGGGGTATTGCTGCTGCGTTGCGTGGGGCATGGTGTTCTCTTCGTGTGGCACCGGGTCATTCCGGTAGCCATCAATATCGCGCGGCTCGTCCGCGATATCACCGGCATAGTTTTCCACGCCGGTTTAGAGAACACGCTGCTCTTCGACTCTCAAGCGACCTTTAGACCTTCGTTTTCATCGTCAGCCACTTGCTCCCAGTACGTCGGCTCGCTACCCAAATCCGGCAGACGACGGAACCAGGCCAACGCTTCAGCATCGCCCATCAGGCAGCGCTGTACGAGGTCCCATCGGTTTTTCGTGAGGGAGATGAATCTGGGGTCTGCAGGAAAGGACAGGACAAACGTGTGCCAGCTCAGCTTTAGAAAATTGTTCGCCCATGGGCCGGGCACAAAGTACACATCCGGCCGGCTTGACACCTTCCCTTGGAAGTCAATGAAGGCGTACATATGCAGACAATTGACCGTCTGACTGACAGCCAGTGTATTGACGTGCCAGTCGAAACGGCTTTCGCTGGCGTCGATGCGGGTGGCGTTCAACGCGGTCTCGACCTGAAATCCGACGGCGTGCTGCCGTGCACTCAACGACCCAATGATACGAATCGGGTCGGGTCCTTCCTCTCGCTTGATGCTGCGCGCTTCGAGCGCGTACGAAAAATACGACTCACCTGCGCCCTTAATATCCAACTCTACCGCCGACTCCACGACATCCCCCCAAAACGAAGACCCAAGTGTAAAGCTTTGGTAACAGATTCCTACACTTGACGGTCCTATAACGGCGCCTAGGCAGAAAACTTTAGGTCCGGGGGAGCGATAGGTGCCAGGGCAACTGGCGTCCCATAACGGCTTGTCGGGCTTGGTTCTCTTGTCGTAGAAAAAAGACAGCGGTTGGCGGCCGCGAGTCTTGGTAAGTAATGCCGTGCCGAAGACGTCACACCGCCAACCGCACTGCGCAAACCCATCGCGGCCCGACTAAGAAAAAAGCCCCGCACTTGCGGGGCTTTGAGGGTACGTCTTGATGCAGCGACAGGGTCAGGCGGACAGAGCCGGGACCCATTCCAGCGCAAAACGCCAGCAGTTCACCACGACCGTCTTCGAATTGCGACGCGGACGGCCGCTGAAGAACCACGGCCAGCGGGCAACGCGCTCGGTACAGGCCTTGTCGCGGTAGATGACGACATCCTGCTTTCGGGTTTGGCCCAGGGAGCGAGACACCGTGTCTACGGTGGGTTCCTTGCGTGCGTACAGTGTCAACATGGTCAGGCTCCTTCCTTCCACAATTTTTCAGCGATGGCGCGCGCTTCCGCCGGTGCGATACCTACCCGCTCGATAAGCGTCGTGTGCTGGAAAATGGCCTGGCGCAGGGCTGCTTGTGCGACGCCTTGAACCGTGTCATCGGGGGTGACCTCGAGCTCGGATTCCAATTGACGGACCGGCTCCCAATCCCGGCTATTGAACCCAAGCCCATCGCGCATGTGGTTCGTTTCAACCCGCACGCTCAACACGCCATCGCTCAGCTCTGGGTGAATCGTGGTGGTGTAGGCCGCGCTGTGCACGCGTATCGCCTCGAAGCCAACTACCGCCTGGCCACCACTGTAGATGCCCGCTTCGTCATTCGCCCAGTCCAACTGGCGATAGCCTTCCACGGACTCAAACTCTGCCTTGAGCCGACCAAGCAGTTGATTCGCCGCATCCGTATCCGCGCATTGCGCGAAGGCATCCAGCAGCTCTTGAACAGTCATTGTCATGATGTGTTTCCTTGCAAAGGGTTGATGTGTCCTGCCCTCGGTATAGGCGTGCGCCCACGGCGCGCACGCCTATACCGGTAGCGATGTAGCCAACCCGGCTACGACCGCAGCACACATCGCTTCAGGAGCACATGGTCGAAATCCCCGCGTATCAACCGAAGGTCCGGCTCATCCATTGCAGCGGCACTATTCGTGAGTTCCCCTCTCTGCAGGCGCTCGTTCACGAGTGCAGCCTCTGGTGGCTCCGCTGGAACCTTGCCCTCGACTTCCAAGAACCGTCGTTCCTCGAACCCCGGTGGTACTCAGCCCAGCGCGGCTTCTATATCGCCCGCACCGAGTTCGATGAGCCCGTCACGTTTGAAACTGTCCGTGCCGCCGTTGGCATGCGCCAGGTGCACGCCCCTTCGGCGCAGCCTGGCGCACCGGTACCGAACTGTGGGCGTCGCCACTATCGTCACTCCAGCCACCGCCGGCCGCGCACGACCAACGAGCGCCGCCTGGCCGCGCTCACGGTGACGGAAGATGGTGAGGTTCCGCCGCGCCCGCGCCGCGGAGCCAACACCTTGCCCTCCTCGTACGACGACATCAGCTACCTGGGGGAGCGCAACCGCAACTGGAAACGCTATCGCCGCTCCCAGTGGAAGGGCTCACAAGTTCTCAGCTGACGAGCCAAATGCAAAGAGCCCGATGCATGCATCGGGCTCTTTGCATGGCAATCGCCGTAGGGTCAATCGCAACAGGCGTGCTTATGGCGATGGTGCACACGAGCGCCATCCGTGTACGGGTCAAACTTGCGGTCGCCGCCATCGGTGTAGACATCCGCTTGGCGGGCGCCGTCGCTGTAGACCTCGAACTGGCCGGCCTTGCCACCATCGGTGTACGGGTCAGCTGCGCGCGGGGCGGCATGCGCGCCGGCGCTGGCAACCAGGAGAACAGCGGCCATCAGGCCGGCGAGGTGAAGCTTCTTCATGAGGGACTCCAGTGTGTGAGTGGTAGGTGACTGTGCTGAAGTATAGGCGCGGGATTGCGGGTAAACCCTGAGCTTTTGTGCAATGCACTATTGCATTGCTTGACATTTGCGTATTTCCTGATATACTCGACTCATCCAGGGATGCGTTCCCTGGCCGGGCGCCTGAGCCCGCCGCCTGCACGGAGTTCGCTCCGACGGTGAACAGGACACGCCAAGCATTTCTCCTTTTCCATGACCCGGCGCGTTGCTTGAAACGCAGGCATCAATCGCCTCTGTGCGCCTTTGATTCGTGGAGAAGTACCTAATGGCTTACTGCCATTCCCCGCGCGTGCGCGGACACCTGCTTTCGTTGCGCCCTGCTGCTGCCCTCCTCTTGGTTTCCTCGCTTGGAGGGCGCCAATGATGCGATTCCCCTCCCGAGCGCAGCTCAAGGAGCAAGCCAATCGGCTGGTCGCCTACATGGGCAATGCCCATCGCTTCCGCCTCAAACCAGCAAGCAGCCTCGAAGCCCTGGCTGCCATGTACGGCCAGCCAGACTGGAACACGTTGCATGCGTTGGCCGATGAAGACCGTGCGCCGGCTTCGAACAGAGCGGACCTGACGCAGCTCGCGCATCAAAACACTTTCCCGCTGACATGGCCTCGCCTCGGAACGTGGTCTCGTCTTGGCCCGCCAGATTTATCCGTGAGCAGCGATGACTGGTTTCGGCATACGCTGGCCCTCGGCGGGTCGAAGCAAGACCGCCGTGCCTGGTTGCTTTTTCAGTTTCTGGAGCAGCGTGATAGGCATAGCCCCGGCGTATTTCTCAATGTCTTTGGCGCGGACATGTTGGATGCGGAGCGCAGTATCCTGCGTAGGGATGGCGTGCTCGTCGACCTGCGCCAAGGCGAGGGGCTGGCGCTCAATCTAATGGCAGACATGGAGCCAGCGTGCATTGCCAGCACGCTGCTCTGGTTGCATAAGCCCTTGAAGTCCGCCGGGGAGGATTACTACATGCAGCAGGCGAACTACACGCTTGCTGTGGTGCTGCAGGCTATGCGGGCAGCCAAAATGCGCATCTCCCTGAACAGTCTGCGTGCACTGTTCCCCAGCCTGCTACCCAGGGCGGCGTCTTCCGGCCTACACCAGCTTGCAGCGGCGCTGCCGGAAGACTCCGGCGCGCGCGAAAGCCTGATGCTGTTCCTGAGCCAATTTGGGTTTGACAGTGACGTGGTCCCATCGCGCTCCTGGGTGGCCAACTACACCCTGGTGACGCAGACGCTGGACCGGCTGGCGGCCACCCCTTGGGCCCAGATGCTTTTTTCGGACAATCCGTCCGCGCGTGGGCTCTTCGCGCTCATGAGTGAAGGCCAATGCCTGGCTATCGAAGGGCCTGATGAGTCGGACGGCCGAGCAGAGCAAGCTGTGGTCCGTGCCCTACGCGCCGCCCTTTCCCGTCGACTGAGCCTGCCTCGGGATGACAAGGATAAGAGCTGGGTGTTCGGCTTTGCGGAGGTGGATACCTTCGGGATGCCTCAGGGTCTGCCCTCGCTCACCGTGATGGTCGAGCAAGCGCGGAGTGCGCGAACGGCTGTGCTGATGACGGCTCGCGACACGCGTGCCTTGCACTCGACCCAAACCGGCGAACGGCTGCTCAGTCACGTCCGGAATCAGCTTCACCTCACCGGGTGCAGCCACGAGAAGCTTCAGGAGTTCGTCGAGCTCATGGCCAGGCAGCCGGTGCTCGTGCAGCCGGACCGCATCACAGTCTCACTGGGCCTTTAAACCACCCTCACTCCAACCCCGCTATGACTCCACTCGAACTCGCAACATGCCTGCACGGCCGCACGTATCGTCAGGAACTCACCAAGGAAGAAGAAAGCCGCGCCAAGGCCGCCGGTCTGGTTGTCGTATTTGGCCACAGCGACGACAACATGGAATTGCGTGGTGCCATCGACGACGAGGTCGGTTGTGCCGGCGGCGGCACTGCCTACCTCACTGCGACCGGCCTGCTGGCCAATCAGTGTGACTGCGCAGACTGCCCGTACTTCGCGCGCGTGCGAAAAAGCGCGGCCACCATCACCGCGAGGTGGGACGAAGAGGGATATGCGTGGGTCTATCAGACCGCCATCCCTCATGCCACGTTCGACATTCAGAGCGACGACCCCGCCGACGGGCCGTACTGCCGCGGCATTGTCTTCGCGCTGGCTGACGTCGCACGAGTGTTGCCGGAAGTGAATTCCTGAGCGGGACGCAGACTCCATAAAAAAAGCCCGGCATGTGCCGGGCTTCTGCTTACTTGGAACCTGTGCACTCACATCGGCCTAGCCGAACAGAAGCGCGACCCAATCCTTTCCGTACCCGCTATAGGCGACCCATCCACCAAACACGGCCAGAAGCACCGGACCGATGAGCTTGCGAAATAGGCAACTGGCTTTGCCGCCGAACTCCTCCTCGGCTTTCAGCATGATGAAGATGGAGAGCGGTGCGGTGACCCATTTCTGGGCTGCGACCATGCCGCTCCACGGCCACTCATGGAAGGCGATGGCTTGGCCGATGAGTATTGAGCCGAATAGTGCTCCGGAAATCCAGAGCATCAACCAGGCCTGCGCGACCGACTTCCCTGGGGTATCAGCGTCGGCCGTTGCCATTTTCAAGAACTCGGACTGGTTCACGAGAAGCAACCCAGGCTGTCATCGGTGGCAATGGTCACGCCCTGGTCAATCGACGCTGGCGTGCAGGTCCCCGATTGGTCCTGGCCGTCGCTCGGCGACACGTCGGAGATGACCGCATCCACCACTAGGGGGAGCACATCCAGCACATCCAGCACGTCGCGCCCGTCGTCCACGTCGAAATAGCCCGGCTCATATTCGCGCGGCACCAGCGCGTTGCGTAGCCACGGATTGCCGGTCCCGTTTCGACGGCCACTGCCGTCGGCGCGTGATGCGGCGGCCTCTGTCGCAGGGCGACGTGGCGTTTGACCCGCAGCTTGAATGGGGCGCGTTTCGGCAAGCAGGCGCAGGCGCAGCGCTTCCGTTTCGAGGACCTGTGCATTCAACTCAGCCGCGCGCTCCGTCAACTGGCGCAAGCGCACATCATGGGCCGCGCAAATGCCAGAGCCTTCCAGATACGCATGGAACTGGGCTTGCAGAAGATAGAGCATGCGCTGATAGCCGTAGGGCTTGATGAAACCCAGAATCTTGCGGTGGGCGCGGAACTGCGCTTCACGCTCACGCACGAGGAAGAACTCGGGAAACTCTTGCTGAATCTGGCGGAACGTTCGGCCGGTCAGCTCCGACATCGACAGCGCGACCCGCGCGGAAATCAGGACTGTGCGCTGGCGACGGACTTCCTCGATGGCTGTTTCGTTCGCAGTGCGCCGAGCACGGAGTTCAGTGAGGCGAACATTGACGTCGCAGAAGGTTTCTTGCTGCAGCACGCGCAGTCTCCTTGGAGTTCGATATCACCGTCTTCACGGCGCTGGTCGAAGTAGTTGGCGAAATAGTCTTTCAGACCCTGCTTGTTCATGGTCGGCGACCATTCAAGCGCCTGGCCTGGTACGGCCACGAGGTCCGTATAGGGGTTGAATCCCAGGTCCGTGATTTCATGCATGCGCAGGAAATAGCGGCGGTTCTCGGTGTCGCCATGCCAGAGATGCCGAATCTGGCCGGGCACAACACCGAGGCTTCCCTTCACCCGGGCATAAAAGCGTTCACCCCATTCCTTGAGGTGAGCAATTTGTATGGGGTCGTGCTTGAGCGCGTTCTCGACGCAGAAGCCGTAGTTGCCATAGATGGCATGGGCCATAAAGTGGTCGGAGCTTCCGCTGACCGCAGCCTCGTACAGGCCGATGTCATCGAACAGTTCACGCCGCATCGCCCACCCGTAACCGGTATGGCCATGCACGTCATAGCGACCGGCTTCCAGCGACGCGGGGTTACGCGCCATCACTGCCGCGAACGACTCAGCAATCGGGTCAGCGTCCGAAACGCCATCCGGCCCTAGCCGCTTGGCGGTTTCAAAGACCTGGGCCACCTGGTGCGTCTTGAGGACACGTACGACGTCGCGTGCCCAGTTCGGGTTGTCGAACAGGATGTCGCAGTCCAGCCAGGCCACGTACTTGACCGACGGCGGCAGGTACCCGGCGGCGAGATTGAGCAACCGCTCCTTCTGCCACAGCAGGGTGTTGGCCCGCACGCGAATCACGTCGACGGTCTCTTCAAGCTCGAATTGCTGGCCAGGAAAGGCGCACTCAACCGTGAGGCACAGGACTCCGGCTCGACGCATGCCCTCCATGAACAGGTCGTAGTTCACTCGGCGCGTCTTGTAGCGACACGGATTGAAGTAGGTGGTAATGACGGCGAATTCCACGAAGCGGTTCACTGGCGACTTGAAAACATGGGCATAGTATATCGTGCTTTGTGCTTATGTCAAGGCGTGGCGTTCCGGTCGGCTATACGGGCTGAGGCCCTATTTGCCTTGACGCGCTGTTTGGCGCGAAGACATTGAGGAACACTTTCGCAAGGAGCGACGACGATGATTCACATGCACATTGGTAAGGAAGTTCAGCAGAACACCAAAACGGCCTGCGGAGTGAAGCTGGAAGACTTGCCGCGTAAGGACGCAAGCGTCCCGTATCAGTCGCGCAAGGCAACCACGTGCGCGTGCTGTGCCGGTGTAGCCGAGAAGACCGCCACCATGCGCGGTGACCAGGCATAACGCCATCGCTCGGAGGTCATATGCAAGTCGTAATCAGCAAAGACACCTGGCAGGGCATGCCCATCCAGCAGTTCGACTTCCTGATGGAGCCCGGCGCCACGCCAAAGGACCTCGGAACAGGGAACGTTCGCATTTTGGTGTCCGCGCGCAAAGGCTGTGCACCTTACGTGAAGTGGGTTTGGTGCGGCACGAAACGCAAGGGCTGGGCGACGCAGGCTTACGCGTGGTTGAATGCCCACTTCGGGCGCAAGCTGCGCGTGTCGGACGTGTGTGGCGAGGAAAGCATGGCATTTCACCGGCGGATGCGAAAGACCGGCCTGGTGGAGGCATTCAACCTCATCCGCTAGGAAGCAGCACTCAGCCCCTCCATTGGAGGGGCATTTTCTGTACTATCGACGCGTTCAGTGCGGCCTGCTCTGCCGATGAAGGACCATCTCAAAGATGGCCCTAGCGCGCTCGGCAGACATACCCTTGTGGAAGTCGACCGACAGCGGATGGTCAGTCACGTCGAGCTGTACCAGCGGCCGGCTGTCACCTGGCTGCGGCAGTAGTCGAGACTTCAAACCATCTGGGGAGGGGTAGCCTGGAAACGAGTTCGCCAGCCAACTGAAATACGGACCACCGACCTTGCCTGCTTCTTCCTTGGCGAGATAGTCGGCGAAGCTCAGTTGGCTTAGCGAGACCCATACTCCCCACAGAAAGGGTTCAGTCGCACCGCTGATAGGCACATTCAGACAGGCCCGCACGAAAAAGAACTCGTTGTCGACGACGCAAAGGTCCTCGGACCAAATGGCCCGTTGCTCCCGTTCGTGTTCGGGGATATCCAGGAAGTAGTCTGGCATCATAAACGCCAGGCTGGGTTCACTTTCATGCCACTCGTCGCATTGTCCGCACTGGAACCGAATTTTGGCCATGGGGTAGTCGGGCTATAACAGGGTGTTGGTGCACAAGCAGGTGTCGCCGGTGGGCCGCTCAGAGAACCATCGCCGGGCTCACGCCGCTTCTTTTCGCTTCCAGAACAGGAAGTAAGCTGCCGGCACGAAATAAAAGAGCAGCCAGTGACCCGAGAAGCCACGCAGCTCATTCGTCCGGAGCGCAGCATACTCGGAGGCGGTCACTTCGCGAATGAGCTTGCCGTGGTTCATCAGCAGATACTTGCCCTGCTGCAGAACCGGATTCCCGCCGGCCGAGTGCAAGGCAAACAGCAGAAAGTTCACCATCGAGTAGACGAACAGGCCTGCGCCAATGACCGCTACCCACCGCGGCACGCCCTCAGCAAGGGTCCGCAGCTGGCGCTTGCCCTGCAGGTCGTTTCTAGAAAGCAGGACAAAGGGCAGGAACACCGCGAAGATGCCGACGTGCAGGTCCCAGACAGCCGGAATGGCTGTCCCGAGGTTCGTGCCCGCGAGGGCCATCACATGGGTAATCAGCGCGAGCGCGAACCCAATCAGGGCGACCGTACCCACGGTGTATCGCAGTGTTTTGTTCATAGCAAAGAGTATATCGGGCCAGCGCGCAGTTACATCGTCTACGCATCAAGAGGCGCTTAAAACGGACAAAGAAATCCCTCCTCAATTGCCAAGCAATTGAGGAGGGATTGAGCCACGTTGGTGCAAAGTCTGACCGGTTGTCGCCGGGAAGAAGTGCCGTGAACACCCGTTGCTTTGTTACTGCAACACAGTGCCCGGCGGAAGCATGGAGATTGGTCGCCCAATCATCTGCGCCGCCGCAAAGATTTCTCCGTGGGATGCTGCTTGCAGCTTTTCCGACCGACCCGACTTGCAGTATTCGGCGACCGACATTTTTCGCCAGTCAGGATGGGGTCTATCGCTGCACAATTTCCAGTTGAGGTCAGGGCGTTCCCGGCGAAATACATCCACGCCTACGGAGCGATGCAGGCCTGCGCCAAAGTATGCTTGCGCAACGAGTTTTACTTCCGACCCATCGGGCCGGCGGATGACTTTGACGAATTTTGTGACCAAATTTTCCATGTTTCCTCCTTGTCCACCGGACGCCATAAGGCTCGGCGGGAACATTTACAGATGGGTATGCCCTACCTCCGAGTATAGGAGGGCGCGCAGTCGGCCCGCTACGCGTGCCTGTTTTGCAAAAAACGCAAAGGCCGAGCAAGCTCGGCCTTTGCAACACCCATCTGCTCCGCCGACTACAAACCCAGGCCGTGCTCCACCTTCGCGGTCAACTCACGGCGGTAGTCCGCATCGTCCTCTCCATCGACGCTGAACGAGGGGCCATACGGGCCGCGCTGGACATTCATCTTGCTCAGCATCCGGCTCCAGTAGCGCAGCACATACTTCGGCAGAATGCCCAGCTTGATGTCCTCGGGCAGCGGTGTCATGGCATTGCCCACCGCGGCCCGAACAGTGCCGTCGGTCGCGTTGGCGCGGCGCTCGGCCAGCTGCTGACGGTATTGGTCCATCGCGTCCTTTGGTGCACCTGCCTCCTGGAAGCGGTCGAACACGTAGGGCATCGCCAGGGCACCGGTGAGCTTGTAGTACGCCGTCTGCGGCACCGGCGCGCACGTCGGCTTGTCGACCGTCACGAAGGAGTTGTTCGGGCCTTCGAGCGTCACCTGCTCGACCTTGGCGCCTTCCGGCAGATTCGGGCAACCAGAGCCGATGTCGTCCAGGCCAACACGGTTCGTCCAGACCACGGACGGCACAACGTTCACGTTGAACATGTCGAACAGGTTCGGATTGACCTCGATGCCGGCGAGCACCTGCCCTTCCGCACTGTTGAAGTCGGCCACCGCCTCTTCGATGTACTGGTTGATGGAGTCACCCTTGCGGATGCCCTTCACAACCAGAGTGGCGCCGGTGTACAGCGCCTCGACCGAATAGGCGCGCAGCAGCGACATCGGCATGGAACGCGAGACGAAGATGTACAGCTTGCCGTTGCTGCCAGGCAGCGTGCCATCACCCAGCAGGATGCTGCGGCCGACCGCCTGGTCGCGCGGGGGCAGCGCAGCGACGTAGGCCTCGCGGGCCATCTGCTCCCACTTGGCCGATTGCGCCACAGCAAACTGCGTCGTCGAGGCCGGCGCCTTGCTGAGGTCGGCAGAGCTCGTAGCGCTCTCGGTGCCCGTGGCGACAGCGCGTTGCGTCGCCGCCGGAAGCTGGCTGGCGTCGCTCTTTGTGACCGCATCGATGATGCTTTTCATGTGGTCCACGCCCGCGTCTGCGTGGACCAAGGTGGCGGTGAGCGACAGAATGGCCGCGCCCACCAGCGTGAGTGTTTTTTTCATGTGTTAGCCCGTCAAGCCGGAAAGGGAGCTGCTGATGCCAGAGCCAGCTGCGCCGAGCCCAGACGCAATACCGTCGCCAATGAGGTTCAAGATGCCGCCGATGGGGTCTTTGACAATCTGGTAAATCTCATTGGCCATGTTGTACATGTCGTACAAGTCCTTGAGCTGCGCGAGTTCGGCGCCGCCCATGGTGAGCATGTTCTCGACAATCATCTGCAGCACGTTCTGAATGGTGAGCACCATCAGGCAGCACTGGCGCGCCTCCCACACCTGCATGTACCCGGCTTCCTTGGTCGGATAGTTCAAGGGTTTGGGAAGTTGGCTGACAATTTGGTCGGCCAGGCCCATCGAGTTCGAGGAGCCGACCTGCACAGTCGTGTCAACGTTGGCCAGCTGCGACGCCTGGCTTGTCAGCGACACCATGCTGCCCTGCCCGTCGTCGCGGATGAACATGCCCCAGCGGACCATATCGACGTTGTAGCGCGTGGACACCTTCCCCGGGAACGACCACTGGTAGCGGTGCTGGAACGGGTCGTAGAACGGCGAGTACGTCGGCTCGCAGACCACATCCTCGCCCATCGTGCGCATCGTGGTGCCCAGCAGCGCCGAGCGCGTCAGGTACTTCACCGTGATGTCCATGTTGGACACCTGCGCGGAGTCCTTCGCGATGGTGTTGCCGCTCAGCGGCATGCGCGCGCCCTTCCAGGCGCAGACCCCGAAGTCCTGCCAATCGCCCAGCGTGTTGGCCATTGATTCGAAGCCGCACGCCATCTGCGACAGGAGCGCGTTCTCCGCCAGGATGGCCACCTGCGGCGTCATGATGGCCGAATAGACGTCGTTCTGGAACACGAAGTCCGGCTCAGTCATGTAGGCAATCGTCATCGAGCCCGTGACCGCATGGCACTTCTCGAACAGCGCCTTCCCGGCGATGGCGGTGATGTCCGCGTACGCCCAGTGAATCTGCATGTTCGTCACGCCGTCCTTGCGTTCCGAGTGGAAGTTGTATTCCTGGGAGGACGACAGCGACATGAAGCCTGGCAGGACGTTGAGTCCGTTCAGGAAGCCCAGGCAGCCGGCCTGGCGCGCCATGTCGTTGATGTACGACGGCATCCAGAAGGTGATGCCCAGCCCGAAGCCGGTGTGCAGCCCGTCCTTGCAGAAGCAGATGGCGTTGACCGAATGCTTCGGGGGCTCGCCCAGCTGCGACGGGGCGTTCATCATCTCGAAGCCGGCGACCTTGATGCCGCCCATCAGGCGGAAGTCCAGGTCAGCGAGCGGGTTCCACATCTTGCCGACGCAGCCCGGGCGCGCGTGCGCCGTCTGCGCCGTCAGTGTGACCGCGAGCAGCGCGAGGATGCCGAGAATCTTGCGAAGCGTTTTCATTGTTGCGCCCCCAAAACGGGTTGCCCGGTCGGGGCCGGCGCCTGAGTCGGCTGCGCAACCTCGTCCGGAAGGTTGACCGGGTCATAGCCTGCGTAAGGCAAGCCAAACCAGGCGTCGGTCACAGCGTCCAGCGACCCAGGCAGCGCAAACTCGGTGATGGCCATATGGCCCTGATGCAGCCCCTTGCCAAACCCAATCAGGCTCGGCATCGCCTCCACGTGGAATTTCTCCAGCATGGTCGGAATAGAGTGGTAAATCGGCCGCTGCATTTCTTCCGACAACGGCCCCACATCGCCCGCGATGACCATGAAGCTCAACTGCGGGATGTTCTTGACCATGAGCGCGCGGGCGTAGCTCAGCTGGTCCGGGTCCGTGGCGTCGAAAATGAACAGCCGCTCGATAGACCGGGACGGCATATGGGCAATCGGGTTCAGATACGTGCCTGCCTTGGCCGCCAGAATCTTTCCAGGCTCGAACACCGAGCCGGTCTGCCAGTCCACCCAAGGCAGATACACGTCTTCAGTGGTGACAATCCCGACGTCCTTCCAACGCGTTTGCGTTTTGGTGGCTCGGGGCAGGAAATACGCTGGGAGATTCTTCGTATAGTTCCGGGCCGAATCGGTCATCTCCTGTTGGCTCTGCGTCCAGTCCTGGCGGGCCAGGAGGCGCATCAGCACCAGGCGGAAATCTTCCTCGATGGGCTCGTAGATTGCGCCCTCGATACCGAGGTCGGCGGCGTGCACCGGGCCACCCGCGCACGAGGCCAGCGCGAGTGCCAGCGCGAGAGCTGTCGTCTTGAGGTGGGCGAGGACTTTCATCAGACGGCGCTCCGACGGCGGCCGTCTTCGCGGCCGGGTTTGGCGTTGCGGCGCGTACCACGACCCTTGGTGTTTGCACCGGCGTTGCACGGCGCGCTTGCCACCGCATCCTTGTTGTTCAGCTTGCTGGTCACCTGGTTCAACAGGCGCTCAACGTACATCAGTGGCATCGCCAGCTCGATGGCGATATCGACGGCAGACATGCGCTCCACCAGCGCCTTGTAGGCGACCTGTCGCTGCTTCGGCGAGAGGTTGAGGTCGCCAAGGCGTTCTTCGAAGTAGGTTTCGGTGACGCGCGCGAGATGGATGAGGTCCACGGGCTCAACCGACAGCTCCATGGAGTCGCGGTAATCGTCCACGTCCTTCGGATTCACTGCAGCGCCGATAGCCTCCATGAACGCGGTGTCGCGGCCGGAGCGGAACAACGCACCCGGGATGGTCACGACGGCACCCAGCGTGCGGCGCAGCTTCAGCGCAGCGTGCTGGCCGGCCAGGTAGGCGTAGTTCGCAACCTGGTTGCGCACAAACTTCGGTTTCACGTACAGCGTGGCCCAGTAGACATGGACCTCTTGAATAGCTTCTTCGCGCAGGTGCCACGGCATGCCCACCTTGGCCATCACGATGTCGGTCACCTTGCGCAGCAGGCCAAATTCCTGCAGCTTGGTGTAGAAGTCCTGCACGACCTCGTCGGTCGCATCTTTGGCGGCAGCTGGCAGCGCTGCGGCAGCGTCTTGCAGGTCGAGACCTCCTTCCTGGAGCTCACGCGTGACAGCTTCGGCAAGACCTTCATCGTCTGCGAAGAAGAAATCGAGGTTGAGCTGGGCGCCCGGCTCGGTGCCTGCCAGTTCGGATGTTGGCTGAAGGGTGGTACTCATGACGCAGGACAAGAGGCCCGGTCGGCACCTGCTCGCCTATACGTAGCGACGCGGTGTCCAATCCGGAATATCAGTACGCTCACGCTGAGGTGAGTCCTTTTGCACGCGTCTCATGCGCGCGCTTGCTGCCTCTTGTCCGCAACTGCGCGGACTATCAATGTGCCTGTGCGGTGCTCATTTGAGCTTCAATCGCGGAGCCCACACGTACCCCGTTGGGTCAGCGGGTGCACATGGCACCCGCTTTGTCTTCATGCTTTCTCGGCGCCGTGCCGAGGTTCAGGACTCGATGCCGTCCTGCTGTCCCTGGTGCCCCGTCGAACCGCCGTATGCTTGCGCACCTGCAATCGGTGCCGCCGGCGGCGTGCTGCTCACTGGTGCGGCCGCTTGCTTGACGTACTTCTGGAAGACCTTGTCGTCGCCCATGAAGTCCAGCAGCATCTGCTCAACGACGTCCTTCAGGACGACTTCGACGCCGGTCTGCTCTTTCACGAACTGGACGTAGCCCTCAAGCTGGTCCCAGGTCGACTGCTTCAACGAAAACGAATGCTTTACGGTCGGCTCGATACCCGGAATGCGGGAGAGCTTCATCGGTTGTTTCATGGGTTATCCTTAGGAACTGGCGAACCCGCACTGCGCTTCGTCGTCACAGTGCGGGTAGTATATGATGCAATGCGCTTTTTGACAAGCGATGTAGACGTTACTTACCGCGGTTGCATGCGAGCAATTTCTTAAGCCCGGGGTGTTGGCGAACCAGCAACGCAGCGGCCACGCCAATACCGCCCCACATGGTCAGAAGCGGTGCGGACATGGTTGGTGCCGACATGGTCATGAGCAGCGCAAGCAGCGCCATGAACACGAGAATGCCCACGGACAGCGCGCCGGCCGTGCCCCCGAACGAGGCTGCCTCGAGCAGTAGTGCGCGGGCCGGATGGTCCTTGTGGTCACCGAAGTAGGTTTCCACCGCCGGGGCTTCAGCGGTCAGCCACCCCCGAGCTTGGAGGGTGCGCAGGACATCAAGCGCCTCCGGCGAACCGAGGCGCGAGAGGTCTGCGTCCGTGGCCGGAATCACAGGTTTCATTACTACTCCTTTGTGTAGTTAACGCAGTGGCTTGGTTCGACCCTCGGAAATCATCTTCTCGAGTCGAGCCTTCTCCGCGGCTTCTTCCGCGGGCGTCATCCGCACGTAGGTCTCAGCACGCTGCCCCGACGGGAAGGTCATGGTGAGGTTCTTGGCGTTCTCAATGCGAAAGCGCGAATCGCTCACCTGGCCGGCCGTGTTGGTCATCCGTAGGGTGCCTTCGAGGACCTTGGGATTGCTCCCAGTCTTGGCGGACTCCACCGTATAGGTGTATTTAGCCTCGATTTCCGGCGCGCCCAGGGGAGTGAGTTTCACGGTGTGCTTGGCACCGTCGAACTGAATGGTGCCCGGCCAGCTCGGCGTGACGGCGTGCCAGGTCTGCCCGGCGAACGGGTCCTGTGCGACGGCGTGCGAGGTCTTGGCCGGAGCGGCCTTCGGCGCGGTTTGCAGGATGGCAAGCGTTGCACCAGCCCCGCTTGCATGTGCGGCGACCGGCAGCACAATGAAGGCTGCTACGACTGCACAAAGGAGGGTGTTAACTTTCAGCTTCGATGCTGGCTGTTCTTCGCCGACCTTGTTATGATGGCCGCCGAATACCGCTTTCGAGGACAAAGTGAACATGGATGCCATGATGCTTTCAGCGCTAGAGGCTGCCTTGGTTAAAGGGGATATTCCGCAGAGCATTGAACTGCTGCGAAACTGGTTGGTGGGGGCTCACGAAGGTGAGCCTGAGCAGCTGCTGAGCGAATGCTCGCCAGCGGCCCGACCGAAACTGGTGCTGCTGATGCGGGACTTGCTTTCGCGGTACCCGTCCACACTGGTGGGCGCGCCGGTCCTGTTGTTTGCACGACCAGATAGCGACTCCTGCAACCCCACGACGCAAGCCTTCCTGCCCTTCCCCACGCTTGAGGCCGCACGCCCGTGTGAGGACCTGCACTTCCTGGGATGGCTGCCGGTGGGCGCACAGTTGCCCGTGTCGGTCCCGTTCCGGCCGGAGCGCTATAAGACGAAGTTGCCGTGGTTCAAGTCGGTCGCCGCTGTGGCGGTGTTCCGTAGTCATCCGGGCGTCTTCGACCTGGAAGAACTGGAGCTGCCGAATCAGTGGTGGGGCGAATTGTTCCGCCCGGTGGCCGGTTGCATCAACCTGAACACGCGCATGGTGCTGCCCTACCCTGACGCGCTCGAAGCGGCTGCCGTGATGCAGGCCGTGGCCAATGGCGCGGAGTTGCCTCCGCGTGGCCACTTCTTGTCCGATGCGGTGTGGCACTACGCGCGCGAGGAAGGCGCTCTTTTTCATGAAACGTGCCGGCATCACTATTCGGACGATATCTGAGCAAAGCAAAGCGGCGCCTGAGGGCGCCGCTTCGGTGGCTTAGCGCAGGTACTTGCTGAGCGCCGGGTCTTCCTTCAGCTTGGCCAGGTCGTTGGTCAAACCCAGCTTGCCGAACATCTCGGTCATGTTGGGCACACCGTTGGACACGTTCAAGGTTTCGTCCTTACCCTTGCCCGACTTGTAGAACACAGCCGGCGTGCCATTGAAGCCGTACTTGCGCATCAGCGCGTTGTTCGCTTCCACCTTGCCCAGGGTCATCGGGTCACCCGACGTCGCCACTTGGCCACCGGTGATGTCCGCAGCCATGTAGCTGTTCACATCGTTCGTGGTCAGCAGACCTGCGGCCTTCTGCGGAGCGTCGCCGCCCAGGATGGCCACGGGCACCAGGCGCACACGCAGCGAGCCGTTATCGACCGACGGCTTGACCATGCGCTCCAGCAGCTGACAGAAGTGGCAGGTCGGGTCCATCACGATGGTCATCTCAGCCTTGGCCGACTTGCTGCCCCAGACGACGGTCGACGCCTCGGACGTGAAAGCCTTGTAGGCCGGCGTGTAGTCGGTCGCCGGCACGAACTGCGAGGCGTACACGCTGGTCAGGTTCTGGCCCTCGGTATCGAGTGCCATACCGGCGAGCAGCACGCTGCCATCCGGCGTCGTGTACACCACCACGTACTTGCTGGTGGCCTTGTCTTGCACCACCCAGCCCTTCAGGCCGCCGGCGGCCGGGAAATCCTTGTAGACATCGAGGCCGCCGCTTTCCTTGGCGCGCTTCAGCGCGGCCGGCAGCGGACCCGAGTAGCCGGCCGTATCGGCCGCATACGCGCCCACCGACGCCATGGTGGATACGAGAACAGCGGCGACGGCGAGCATCTTGTGCTTCAGCATGAGGGGTGACTCCAGGTTCCAGTTGGGTAACGAGTGTGGCCTAGTATAGCGCGTAATATGTTTCTGTCAAGTATTTGCTGTAGGGTACCTGGTACACTGCCCGCATCCCGTTTTGGAGGCCATTCTGGATGAAAGCACCAGGCCAGCTACCGCATTACTCGACGCACGCACGTGAGTTCTTCCAAATGGCGGCCGAGCTGCTGCCTTCGCGCACGGGCATCCCAAGCGACTTTGAGGCGTTTCTGGCCGACTACCTCCACGAGTCGGTCAAGTTCATCCTGCCGGACAACGGGTTCCTGTTCGCAGCGGACGAGCATGACTACAAGCCGTCGATGTTCGACCTGCTGCAGCTGCCCTACCCCGCCTGCGCGCTGGAGTTCACCGCCGGCGACGAGCTTTTCGCTCAGGATTCGGGCCTTGAGCAGTCGCGCAAGCGCATCGCTCTCTGTTTCGACCCCTGGCAGCTGCCCGAACGGCAGAAGGAGCGTCTGAGCGCCCTTCGTGGCCAGCCGTGGTTCACCGACATTCCAAAGCGGGCCCTCGCGGCGATGGCTGTGTTTGAGATGGAAGACATGTGGGCGGCTGCCGTCGGCATGGTGGTGATTGACCTGGAGGGCGACAAGCCGATGCTGATAGCGGACGTTGCCGACGGTGAGCTCACTGAGCTCTCCAACGCGGTTGGTCAGCGCATTCGTCGGCGCCATGGCAAGCATGGGCTGCCCGCGACGTTCATGACCTTTCCGATTCGCTCAGTGCTCCTGGGCCAGTCCAGCTCCGAGGCGATGGAATGCTTGTACATCGATACCATCGATGAAATCCGGGTGGTCTACGAGTTCCTGGCGGCCGTAAACTGCGCCAACGTCGGCACGCAGACGATTCACCCACCGCAGATGTTGAATGCCAAGCGGGCCAAGAAGGGCAAGACGCCCTTCTACCCGTATAAGGTGTTGGATTTATCGCCCGCGGGCGGAGAGGCCGGCCAGGGTGGCCGCGCTGGAGCCGGCGGGCACGCTTCGCCACGAACGCATCTGCGTCGGGGACATTTGCGCCGCCTGCATGAGCGGCACGGCGGCAAGACCATCTGGATTAACGCCACGGCGGTGAACTCGCGCAAAGGCGAGGCGCTAGCCGAGCAAGTCTATGTGGTTCGCACCTGACCTAGAAGCTGGGCGCAGCCCGTAGCCGCTGCGCCGCCTCTACGACTTGTTGAGTTGCGCGCGCGAGGCCTTTCTGCGTTCTGCCGCTACGAATGAGCCAAACGTGTTGGCAATCCCGGACCATTCCAGGATGTTGTCCACGTGGATGTCGGCGACCTTGAGCCCCTGGCGCTCAATGGCTCGCACACCGAGAGTGTTTGACGCGGTGAATTTCCGGACGAGCTCTTCCTTGGTCTTTCGGTCGGCCTCGGCGAAATAGGCAAGCGCTTTGTTCGTTTCCTCGATGCGCGCGCGGTCAGCTGCGGCAGAGGCGGCGGCGACGCTCGCTTCGACGGCGCTCTGGGCGGTTTGCTTGAGCCGGTCGGCTTGGCCTGCTTGCTCGACAAGTTGGAGCTGGACCATTTCAGCCTGCTTGTCCGCAGTTCCGACGCGCCAGTTTTCTTTGATGGCGCTCATGAGGTAGGACCCGGCGGATGACTTAATTTTTGTGCCTTTGCGAATTTGCCAGCGGACGTATTCAATGGCCTGTTGGATGCGTTCATCTGTCCACGTACTGCGGTTCTTTGCAATGAGGTCCAGATGCTTGCCAGACAGGGCGAACTCTTCCTGGAGGGTCTTGAAAAGCGCCACGGAATTGAGCATCGCAGCTTTGGATGCTTCAGCGCCTGCCTTCCGCTTGAGGTCCTTGAATCGAATGTGGTCAATTTTGCGCGAGCCTGGCGTGGCTGAGCGCATCTCGTAATCCAACTCGATGTCCGAAACCTCGTTGATTTGTTTGATGGCCTTGTCCAAGTAATCTCGTTTGAAATACTTGAACTCCGCGTGGTTAGCCCACGACTTGCCGGGCAAATTGCGAATAAGGTCTACGGGCAACCATTCGGTCCGCCCTTCCTGCAGCGACGGAAGGACATGGTCGTAGATTGCCCGAGCGTAGATGTAGCTGAACCTGGAGGTCACCAGTAGGCTCGTCCAGTAGGAATTCTCGGGGTCCTTGATAAGGCGCTGCAGCTCGACGGGCACCCGGAAGCGAATCCGGCCTCCGCGGACCGACACCCGCCCTATCAGCTCGAGCCAATCACCATCGTCGTCATCCGCGGCTGCCGTTGTTCCGTAGCTTGCGTCAGCGTCCTCATCCCCCTCGGCTTCATCCCCGTCTTGATGGGTTTGGTCGACCAGACGGCCGGCTGCATCGACCGACAGTACCGGGGCACTGGTGACCTCAAGCATGGATGCTTTCACGCTGCGGATGACGGCCGAGAAATGTTCGTTCTTGCCCTTGTCATAGCGCATCAGCCATTTGAAAAACCGGAGCGATACCTCGTAGCCATCTTTTATCTCTGGTTCTTGGGCAACGATGAAATAGGCCGCATCCACAAAGCGGCGCGCAGATATGCCCAAGCCAATGATGCGGGCGAACACTGCATTTTTCTGATAGCCAATGTCCTGGTCGGGGGTGACCTCGTTGATGGCCTTTTTCGCCGGAGCCATCTCAACGAAGAGGTCAAGCGCATACTGCAATGGCGTAACCTGCCGGTCGAGATTGCTACTCATGCACGGTCCCCAGATAGTTGTTCTTCAGCCAGGTGGTAAACGCCGAACACTGTAGCAGATAATGGTGAGAGGTCAAGCTGGTGGCTCTCACCTTTGAGGCTAGTTCGATATCCGGGGCAGAAAATCTCTCACCATGAAGGAAATTCTCTCACCACCTGGCACTGGAGCATCGGCCCTAATAGTTTGATATAAAAGGATTTTTTTATGTTATCCACAACGTTGGCTCGATAGTTCTCACCTTGCACCGGCCGGTCGCATCCAGTCTCACCTTGCTTTCGAATCGCTCTCCCCTTGGTCCGCACCGTGTACCACTTTCGGGGAGAAAATCTCTCACCTTTGGAAGTAGCAGCTCTCACTTTTGCAGTCTAAATGTTTGATTTTAAAAGAGTTGCCTGCCTCTAGTTCGTATGTCTGTTCGGTTTTTTTTTTTGTAAACAACAACTAACAAACCATGCAACAAGACGCGCCGGCGGTAGCCGGGATTCCCAACCGAGCTGACTTCAGGAGGGAGGAGCTGGGCCACGTGGCCTTGCTGAGCGGATTTGTCTGGCGTGGCACGCCTACGGAACCGTACAAGTGAAGAAGCATGTAGCTTAGGTGAGAGATTTTCTTTGCGATTTGACGCCGAGGCCTATAGCTTCAAGTGTTGCACGGATGTAGCTCGCGAATCCGGCAGAAAATCTCTCACCTTGCAGTGCCGGTGCGATTTCGACCCAGGTATTCACGTGGTTGCGGACGGTGGACACTGGCCACCATGCTGAGCCGGGATGAAGGGCGAGGAAAATCTCTCACCTTCGGTGCGAGGGGTGGCTGCTGACCCAACCGAGGTACAGCCCAAGGTGAGAGATTTTCTCTGGCTAACTTGATGCTCGGTACGAGGATAGGCCAGGAAACAGGCTTCCAACGTCGCCGCGCACCGGAAAATTCGCCGTAAATAGTACCGTTTTCTGCATTTTGCTGTATTCTCCGTTTAGCCTCAACCTGAAGGGGAAACTGCTAAATGGTGAATGTCAGCCAACCGATGCCGATTGACCGAACGGTGTCTCTCGAGCAAGTGATGGACTTTGCTGCCGTGGTCGCGGAATACGGCGACGAGCTGCGCCAGAACATTATCGCACCCGACCCACGCAAGGCTCCCCCGGTATTCACGACCGGAGAGATTGCAGAATTGTGTGGACTGTCTCGCAAACAGGTCCAATACCTGGCTACCAAGGGTGACGGCGTGCTGCCGTCCGGCCAATCCAACGGGACCGGGCGCAATCGGAGCAGGGTCTTCACGCTGGCTGAAGCTCGAACGTGGGTTCAGCAGGTTGGGGAGATTTACCAGACTCCGCTCGTGGCAGGTCCGAGCGATTTCAAAGGCAAAATCATTATCACCGCCCAGCTCAAAGGCGGCTCTGCAAAGACAACCACGACGATGTGCATCGCACAGGGGCTCACCCTGCGAGGGCGCAAGGTGTGCGTTGTTGACCTGGACCCGCAAGCATCACTCTCCGAGTTGTGCGGCCTGTACGCGGAGAAGGACATCCGCGAAGAAGACTCGGTGCTACCTTTCATTTACAACCAGAAGCTGGAAGGCGGGTTGTTGAGCAAGGTGCAATCCACCTACTGGGATGGCCTAGACGTGATTCCAGCGCATACGGCTCTGGTCAGCGCGGAGTACCACCTGCCGGCCATGCAGATGCGCGCGCAGCAAACGAATACGGAATTCAGGTTCTGGCAAGTGCTCCGCGAGGGGCTCGAACCCCTGCGCCAGCACTATGACTACATCATCCTGGACACCTCGCCCTCGCTCTCCTACCTGAACCTGAACGCATTGTTCGCGGCGGATGCAATGGTCATGCCGATGGTGCCCAAGAACTTGGATTTCTTCAGCTCCATTTCTTTTTGGAAGTTGTTCTCGGACGTGGCCAAGTCGTTCTCCAAGTACGAGGTGCAGAAGAAATACGATTTCATTTCCGTGTTGCTCACCCAGGTAGTAAATGGCCCGTCGTCCCCGGTGGAGGTCGTTCGGAAGTGGGCGCAAGGCGCATATCGGAATTGGCTGGACCCCTTTGAGGTGCCCGAGAGTTCAGTGATGAGTAACGGTGGGCTGGCATTCGCGACGGCGTTTGACGTTAGCAGCTCGGACATGCACAGCAAATCGCTGCAGCGGGTCCGCCAGCCGCTTGTTGAGTATTGTCGGTGGATTGATGACCAGTTTGTGCAGCAGTGGAGGACTGCCCAATGAGCAACAATATTCGTCAAAAGATGCTCGAGAAGACGGCCGGGGTGCGGTCAACAGCTGACCGTACGCCCGATAGGTCGCGGACGTCTGGGCCAGCTGAAACGGCGCCGGGCTTGGCCGCAGCACTAGCCACTGCTCAGTTGCGGGTGAAGGAGCTCGAGGCCAACGGAGCCCAGTCCACCGTCCTGGTGGCAGAGGTTGGGACGAACCCCTGGCAGCCGCGCCGACGCTTCAACGAAGCGAAGATGGCGGAGTTGGCCGAGTCCATCCGCGAGGTGGGCCTCATGCAGCCCATCGTCATTCGCCGGGTCGAGTCTGGCTATCAGATTGTTGCCGGCGAGCGGCGTTGGCGCGCGCACAAGATGCTTGGAATGGAGAGCATCAAAGCAGTCATCGTGGAATGCAGCGATGAAGACATGGCGATTCTCGCGCTGGTCGAGAACATCGGTCGCGAAGGCCTGTCGGACTATGAGATTGCACTTTCCGTAACGGGGACCATGAAGGAATTCCCGAACCGGAAGCGCTTGGCAGAAGCGCTTGGCTTGTCGCGGTCAGGCCTGTATCGATACCTGGCGTTCGACAAACTACCCGACTTCATGCTGGAGGACCTCGATTTGAATCCAACCCTTCTCGGTGGAACAGCTGCGGAAGCGGTTGGCAGCGTCTTGAAAAAGCTTGGTGAAGACGGACTGGCGGCTGCTCGTGAGCTCTGGCCAAGTGTGCGTGATGGCATTCTCGACCAGACCAAGTTTGCGGCTGCCATTGGGGCGCACTTGAACCGCCGGGCAGGGTCGAGTGGGGCGACTGGTCGGAGCATCGACAAGTTCTTCTCGGGGAAAGACCAGGCCGGCAGCATCACGAGCGACGGGAGCGGCTTGACCGTGAAACTCAAGGCTGGGAAGTACACCGAAGCTCAAGAGACCCAACTTCGACAGCTCATCGCGGAGCTTTTCCACGCGAATCCGAAGGCGAGCTGATGTCTCTCGGAGCCGACTGCGACCAGCAGGTAGAAAGAGTGTCCCAACTTGGGACACTTTTTTTTTGCCTTGTGGTGCGGCGCGCCTCGGTTGTCTGGAGCGGGCGCATGTTCGCGAAAGTCCCGCTCTCGTGGATGACGCGTGGCGTGTCGCAGGTTGGCAACGGCTGCGGTGACAGGAAGGTTGGCCACGCGGAGGCCGGCGCCCTTCCGGTCGCGGTGAATGCCTCAAATTTTCCCAAGTTGGGACACATGACCCTTTTACCGGAGGAAACATCATCGCGCCCAACCGGTCGAGCCTGCTGACGGACTAAGTCCCTCGGGCGGCCGGGAAGCACCGGAGTTGCCCCAGGGAAATTGCGCCGACAACTCGGGCCCCTTGAGTAAGCTCGTCTACCAGTGAAACTGTCCCAACTTGGGACACTGTGCGCCGGCCCCCAGGGGAGTACATCCCGCTCCCGAGGGCACCACACGATTGCACCCGCTGCGATACCGGAGTGTCCCAAGTTGGGACAGTTTCCCGTCAACCAAAAAGAAAACAGCCAAGCGAGATGCCTGGCTGTTTGGAGGGGTGGCGCGTGATTGAATCAGCGGCGCACTAACTTGAACACCGTTTTCCAAGGCTCCCAGAAACACTCCGTGCCACGGCGAATGCCGCGCGCGGTGAGTTCCCAGAGCTGTGAGACGAAGGTCCTATCCATGATTATTACCATCCTGAAGTGTGCCGATTACTCGGCAAGGCAGCTCTCAGCCTGCCTCGGTGTTCTTAGTGCTTTGTGAATTGCCCTTTCATGTGCTTGAAGACCGACCAAACAAGGCCGACACAGTCCATGAGAAACAAGCCACCTTCAACCACATGGCCAACCCCGAACATCCACTTGGGCATCCAGACGAAATGGACTTCCGACCAGTCCATAAGGAAGCCGAGTCCAGCCGCCACCAACCAGATGACGACGAACCAAGCGCCTGTGGTCACCAAGCCAACCACGCTGACAAAGAATTCTGCCAGTTGTGCCTTGAGCTTAGCACCAGGGGTCTGATGTTGTTGAGTTTGGGATACAGGGTTCCCGACGTTTTTATTTTTCATGATGTTGCCTTTCTAAAAATGACCAGCGTATTTATGCTGGACGGGCGTTATTGCCACGACCCGTATAGGCAACTCATTGAATGGCTCAGGACCCTGACCCGTAGAGCTTGGCAACCTCCTCGATGCTTCGGTTGCGCTCGGCGTTGACGTAGATGGTTGTGGTCTGCATGTGGGCATGGCCGAGCAGCCGCTGCAGCACGTCCACAGGCATTTTCTTGGCGGCCGACTGGGTCGCGAATGTGTGCCGCAAGGCGTGCGGCGCGACCCGTTTCAGCAGCGCCCGCTCGAGCGGCTCCATCGGCAGCGTCTCATCGTTGGCAATCCGCAGGAGCGTGTCAGTCACCACCCCGTAGAGACCATCCGGCGAATAACCCTTGCCCGACAGCACCGTCTGGCCCTCGCGCACAGTGAGATGCTTCGTACGCGCGGCCGGGGTCCGCGTGACGACCACTGGCGACAGCAGTGCCAAGTCCTGCATCGGGTACTCGAAGTCGTGGCCGCGGTCCGCCCAGTGGGCGCGTAGCGCCTCGATGGCACGCGGCGGCAAGAAAACGGTCCGCCACTTCTTGCGCTTGCCCAAGACCGCCAACTCCCACAGGCCGTTCGGGTTGCCAGCCTGCTCAGGCACCGGCTTGAGCTTGTCGCGGGTCGCGTGCGCGGCCTCCTCTCGTCGAATGCCCGTCGTACCCATGAGCAGGATGGCGGCCCGGGCCAGTCGGTCTTGCGCGGCCGGAGCCTCGGGGTCCTTCGAGCCGAGCGGGCCGACACGCGGCGCGCCCTGATGCCGGGCGCACGCCAGGTCGAGCACACCGCCTTCCCGGGTCAGCGCCGCCCAGAGCGCCGCCGGCAGCGCCTTGTCGATGGCAATCGACAGCTCCTTCTTGGCTACCAACGGGTCCTTCACGGTCCGCCACGGGTTCCCGCCGAGATAGCGCACGTCGACCAGCCAGGAAAAAAACGCTCGCAGAACCTGGGTCGCGTAGGCCTGCGACTCAGGCGCCAACGGGCCGGCGAATGGCCGCCATTGCTTCGACGCGCGGGAGACCTTCTTTCCGACCCAGGCCGGGTCGGGGTTGGCCAGGAAATCCTTGTAGCGCTCGCACTCCTCCTGTGCGAGGACAGATAGCGCTTTGCGCGGAACGCGGACGCACCAGTACAGGAATCGCTCCAGCTCCTTCTTATAGGAGCGCAGGGTCTTAGGCCGGTCGCGATACCGGTAAAGATAGGCTTCGAGCGCTTCAAGGTCGTTGCGCGCGGCTATCAGGCAGAAGCCAGAAGCCCGGTTCCGACCCTGGCTGCCGTCGAGACTATGGGTTACACGGCCGATGCGCTCGAGCGGTACCCACCCCTGGTGGACATCCGGGGTCAGCTCAACAAGGTCGGTTCGCGGGGGCTCCTCCGCCACCTCCAGCACACCAAGCGTGGTGGCGTTCGCACGCAACCAACGTTCGATGGCGCGCGCCTTCCCTTGGCCAATGCGAGGCACCGGTCGATGCCAGTTGGAGCCGCGGACCTCGATGTAGCGCTTTAGGTCGGCCAGCGTGTGGATGTGCTCACCACGCAGAACACCGAACACGATGGGCTTGAACCAGGCCGACACCGAGTCGTCCGGCTTCGGGCGAGAGAAGTCCTGCTCCGCCGCTTTGACCAGAAAGTCGATTGCCGACTTCGGCCAGCTGTTGAACTTGCGCGCGTCGGCGAGGTTCTGGGAAAGGTAGGGGTTGCTCAGGCAGACCCGTTCGACGAGATGGTCCCGCATCTCATCGAGCCAGGCTTCCAACTCTGCAGGGGAGTGGAGGCCATGCTCGTCCAGTAAGTCTTCGTGATAGACGTTACTGTAGATGTGCGTTATTGGGACCTTGTTAAGCCGGAAGCGCAGGGCAGTGAAATCGGCTCGTGTGTAGCGTCGAACCGGCGCGGCGACATTGTTATGTTGGGCCATGGGCGCGGGCTCAGGTACGGTGTTCGCCGCATATTACCTGATAATAAATCCCGCACCCACCCAGAAAAATCCCCGGTAGCCGGCTCTGGCGAGCCGGCTACCGGGGAAGGGGAGGGGAGTGCGCTGGGCATCAGTTGGCCGGAGCAGGGGTGCTGGTTGCGGCAGTGGCGTCAGCCGGAGCCGGTGTTTCCTTCGCGCTTTGGGCCTTCTTTTCCACGGCGCTCGCTGTGAAGTCGAGGAACTCCTTAGCCTGCGCGTCGTGACCAGCCACACGACCAATGCGCAGCAGCACCTGGTCGAACCATTTCGGGCGGTCTTCGGGCTTCATCCCGTTCACGTCTTCGGCGGTGACCTGGTGCTTCGACAGGTAGCCACCGTAGGTGCGACGGATGCTGGCGATGCGGAAGATGGCTTCGTCCGGCTTACCTTCACAGACCTTGCGGTTGAACACGAAAGCTTGGCCTGCCGTCTTGTCCGGCTCCGGCGGCAGCACGTCCTCCACCTCGCCATGGCGGATGGTTTCCGGCCAATCGCGAACGTACGGCACCATCAGGCCCACGTACTTGCACTTGCCGTTGCCGTCCTCGCGCCACCATTCGCGGTGCGTGCTCACGACGGTGACCGTTTCGCGGTCTTCCGGCTTGGTGTGGAACTGGTAGTCGCCGTCCGAATACAGCGTGACGTTCGCCATCATCGTGGCGCCGAGGAAAATCCCGTTCAGGATATTGAGTGCGTCGAGCATGATTTTTTCCTTGTAAGTCCTTTAGTCCATTGAGATTCCGACAGATTGTCGTGCCCCGTATAGAACAGGCCTACCCCCCATATTTCGGACCTAGCGACGACGCTATACCGAGATGGCTAAACGTCCTTAACGGAGGAAAAACGAAATGCTGAAGGAATTCATGGCTGTCTTGGCCAAAGCAGGTACGGTGTTTGTGGAGCGCGGGCGTCCTTTCTTCGCTTCTGCGATGGTGGCGCAACCTAAGGGGGAGCCGGACAACCAGGTCGTGCGGTTGGCCTGGAAGCCGGTCCCCAACGTCCAATGCGCCGTCATCCTGACGGAAGCAGGGATTGAAGCTGGCAAATTCGACAAGAAAGCTGGTCTCTTCCGCTTCATCGATGAGGAAGGCGACAACGTCAACGTGCGACTGTGTTTGGACGGGGAGAGCTTGGGCCCCGCCGACGGCGACTGTTACGTGGTGCTCCAGGAAGGCGGTAGCACGGGGGAGCTGTACACCCGCGTGTACGACGACGAGGCAGACGCGAATGAGAGCGTCCAGAGCTGCTCTGACGCCGCCTACAACACCTCGGCACCCGTGGCGATTCCGGCCTCGCTGGCCAATCACCCGGACTTTGGGGATGCCCTCCAGGCGCTGGCTCGAGCCGGCTATAACCTAGGCGCCGGCATCGAGGAGGGCGCATGACTATCGTCTGCCGCAATCTTCGCCAAGCGTTCGAGGTGACCGAGGAAGACATCGCCGCGGTCCTGCGCAGCAACGCGCTGAAGGTGGCCAACAGCCAGGGTTTAGCGTTTTCGGCTATGGCTGGCACGATTCACCAGCAGTGGGATGAGGAGCTGGACCGTGTCGCGCAAGCGGCGCTGGCCAGTGAGCTGGCTGGCGACGGCTCCGACCTGGACCTCCAGACACGGGCAGCGCACGGCGAGATTCGGACCATCTTGGTCGAGCAGGGCATACTGATTCACTGACCCTCAATCCCGTCCACAGCAATGTGGGCGGGTTTTTCTTTGGCCAGCGCGGCTACCTGACGGTCCGGGCGTGCGACTTGATGATGGATAGCGACATCCGCTCGGTGAAGAATGCTTCGGCGAATGCTTTGGCGTTCAGCCAGGTGGGGAACGCCTCAAAAAAGGTGCCCAGTTGAACCTGCAGCAGCTCGTGGATAGCCTGCGGCTCGGTGAATGGCTCCACTAGGCGGTCCACGCGCATGGCCACAATCGTTCGGCCCATCTCGAGCGCCAGTTTGGCCAGGTACTCCTGGTCCTTGTTCCGCCCGAATAGCGTCTTGCGGCCAAGATTCTTGGCACAATCGTCGAGCGCCATGACGAAGTTCTGCATGGCTTTGAAGGTTTCTGGCGTACGCAGAGCCATTTCCCGCGCCTCTGAGCCATTTATGCCGAACATTGCGCTCTCCCGTACCCGTTGTTTTCACGGACTTTAGGCGACTTGGTTGCCGCGAGCCATAAGCATTAGGGAGGGAGCCGAGCGCGGCCTTTGGCGCTTTGGCTAGGGGAGATGGACAGAGCCGCCCGGTCCGACGGTGGCCAGAACCTTGCCGTCGGCGGCGAGAACCTGAGCGAGGACAAAGTCGGGTTCGGCCGCCAAGTCTCGGGCGCGCGCCAGCGCAACCTGAAGGGCACTCTCAAGGTCGAGCTCGCGGAAGTCGGGCTTTGCGTTCGTCTGGGTCACCCAAACGATTTTCTTGGCTGCGCTCATAAGCGGGGTTGGTGGGCGTACCCCCCCGTATATGGTTGGCGCAGGGCTGTGAACTGCAATGTGATTGATATGCCATATACACATAGGCCGTATGCAGCGAGAGGCGCTTTCTTGACCGTGTTCCCTAGCGCCGCAGATTCGCAACAGATGGCGTATTTCCGCCGTTTGCAGCCTGAAAACGCTTCCCAGGCACTATCGGAAGTGCCATAGTGTGTGACAAGGTTTTGCCCCGAAGACGGCAAGCCCATGCATCTCACCGGCAACTGGGTTTTGGCGCTCGTAACCGACAAGGGTTGGTTGCGCGAGCGGTCGCATCCGGACACCGCGCACGTCGTCTCGCAGCACACCCCGCGCGGTCAGGACCGGCGGGTCGTTTGAGCGAGAGCCATGGACCACGGGGATGTCGTTCTGTACGTCTACCGCTGCTCGAGTTGCGGCAGCCGCGGCCAGGTGCACCTGCCTGGCGACGGACATGACGGCGAGTTGGCGACCTGCGACAGCTGCGAGCACCAGGTTGAGCTGGAATGGGATGGCGGCGTGACGCTTGAAGCGTCGGCCAGCGCATCAAACCCTGGGCAGCCGGAAAGCTGACCCCGCCGGCGGCCACAAACCGCATCTCCGGCAGCTACATCCGAGCTGCAAACCCCCTGAACCCCGAGACGTAACGCACAAAACCCCCTATTTAGCTCAAAAAATATTCCCTGATAATAGCAATTATCAGGGAATACCCGCCGAGAGGGGCGGTCGACTGAGACCGCCGCACCGGTCAGCCCAGGTTCCACCAACCACTTCGGTACTGGTAGCTGCCATTGATGATGCCTGCGAGCCAGACAGCCATCGTGGCAGTTTGGAAGTCGCCGAAATGGACCAGTGGTGTGCCTGCCGTCTCGAACCTGGCCACCGGAAGCTCGGGAAGCATGCCGGCGCCGATGCCGCCCGGCGGAAAGACGCCGCCGAACTCGCGCTTGAGGCGCAACTGCGAGGTGGCTTTGCTGAGGGTCATATACGCTTCCCTCCGGACGAGCCAGTAGCACTCGACAGCCGAGGCCGCATATCGCTCCTGGCGACGGATGTAGTCGCGCAGGTGCTGGTAGGAGCGTTGCAGCTCCACCGCAATGGTGCGACCCGCAACCGAGAACAGGACGTCGGCCTCCCACTTTGCGCCGCCCGGCGCTTGCCCGGGGGCTTCCTCGCAGCCAGCGATGCCCATGCTTAGCAGTGCCGTCAGTACCGCTGCTTTGCCCGCCTGGTGCCACTGTGTTTCGGGCGCAGTCGCGCACTCATCCGACAGATGGGAGAAAAACGGTAACCCGTTTAGGCTTGTTTTTAGCACTGCGGGCGCTTTACAGCACGGCATTACGAAGTCGCCGAGCTGGGCAGTGAGTTTCAGCGTCTCCCACGCAGCACTGGGAATGGTGGCGGCGTCCACGAGTTGACCAGCGCGAGACCTAGCTAGTTGCGTCATTTCAGTTTCCTATGAAGTCGCCCTGGTGTCACCGCAGGAGCGCTTTAGCGGAGTTGTGTGGGCCAGTTTACTCGCGGGCGCCACCGCCACGCGTGTTTGCGCTACCGCCCAGTCGGCCCTAGCCCGCTATCCGCCAATTCAGGGAGGTAGCATCGCGGCGCGTGAACACACGTTAACCATCCGCATAAGGGTCCTCCTGTACGATGGCTTACTTGCCATGACAGGAGATTTCGATGTTTGGACTCGTCTGCCTGGGGGACAAAACAGACCACGGCGGGACGGTTATTCACGCATCAGGGCTTTCAGAGACGATGGGCCGGCGCTGGGCCGTCGTGGGTGACATGGTGGCGTGCCCTCGGTGTAAGGGCGTGTATCCCATAGTCCAGGGGGACAACACGCTTACCGATGAAGGGCGACCAGTTGCGTACCACGGGTGTAAGACAGCCTGTGGCGCAACGCTTCTCGCACAGCAATCGGTAACAACCACACAACCCCGCACCGGGGCAGGCGGTTCGGCCGGCTCAGCAGCGGCAACTACGGCGTCGATAGGCGCCGGAATGCTGGCCAGCTACCTTGCCGATAACGACACGCAGCATCTTGGACGGTTCCAACTCATTGACCAGTCTACTGGGCAACCGGTCAACGGCAGACGTGTGCGTGTGACAACGGGTGATGGCCAAGTCCTCGAGGGAGCCACAGATGCTGAGGGCTACACGGATTGGGTACAGCGAGAAGCGCCCGACCGCCTTCAATTCGAGCTGCTGGACTGAACATGGGAAACCCACTTTCGACAGGCGGCATGTCGCCGAACGGGACGACCACCCCCGTCAAAATCAACACACCCGGCCTGGCCTACTCGGACAAGAAAGTCCTGTGTTCCGCTATCTGTTATTGCAGCAACACTCCCGGCGTCGGAAAGGATGGCCGCTCGCTCAAGCAGTCATGCGTGTCAGACCGTCTGTCGCAGTTAGACAAGTACCTGATGCACCGCAGCCCCTACAAGCCAGAGATTAACTACGACATGACGAAGGAGCCGCCGGCGCCCATCATGGATAGCAGCATCGAAACGAAGGGGCACGACTGGCTGCCAGGCTGGATAAAAAAATGGTGGGGGGCCGACGACGGCCACCCCCCGTTTAAAGCGGGCACCGGGATGATTCGCCGGCCAGATGTAGTGATTGTCGAGGACCCCTCAAAGCCGCCTACCCAAGATAACTTGAAGAAGGTTGTGGAGATAAAATTCCCGCCCGATACAGTCTCATCAAGGCAACGGGACGATTACATCGAAATTGCGGGGGACGAGAAGAAGTTTGTCTCGTTGAAGCCAACAGATTGCGACTGTGACAAGTCGGAGCCCGAGGAATCGAAGGTCCCAGCTCAAGAGCTTGGCGCCGCCGCAGCGGCAGCGGCGTGGGCCGCTTGGCTTCTGACGCGCGGGAAGACCCCGCGGCCACCGGTCCCCGCGTTCTAAAGGACGAGCGATGAACGATTCAGATTGGTTGGCTGCTATGCAGCAGCATCCAGAGAAACTCCAGCTACCCGGCGCGATGCTGATGAAATCTGGGCCGAGCGACTATATCGGAGCTGCGTTTGCTTTCACAGGCACCTTGTTTTTTGACGGCGCACACGAGAAGTCAGTGCGCGAGCAGATTTGCGCCTGCTTCGATGAGTACCAAACTGTTGCTGGTGACCATCTCAAATGGCTATGGCGCGAAGAGCCGCCCGCCGGCCCCCCTGTCCAGGCCTATGCTGACGCCAAGCCGTTGCGTGCACTCGCCGCAGGTATGGCTGAAGACGACCTGTTCTCGTTTTACTACACCGGCGGTGAGCGCAAGGACGACGCGTCCCCGTATGTGTTCCACGTTTCGGGGGAGCGGGGCTGGAAAGCGCGCAAGAAGTTGCGCAAGCCCCTCTCCGCCTTGGTTTTCGCGTTGCCGGTTCTGCCGGTTGAGCAGAATCCTATCGTTTTGCTGAAGCTGTTCTATTCATTTGCAAAGCGACTGAAGCCAGTGCATGGCTTCGCTGGGCACACCTTGGTAATGTCTCCGTCTCGTATTGACGAAAATGAGCCGACACAGGCGTTCATGGCTGAGAAGATGACGGGGCTAGACGTCGGTGATTCCGTATTCATGTCTGCCAGGCTACGCGGGGGCTTCAAGACGGTCAGTTGGCTGACGGCCTTGAACACTGAGCTATTGAGAAAGGTTGGTACGCTCGATGACTTGAGGCAGGAGCTTCCGCCAGCCTGGTATGCGTTCTACGATTACGACGGAGGCATCGTTATCCAGGCGGGAGCCAAGCCGGACATCGGTCCGGTGGACATCGGTTTGCCACCGGCCTATGTGTTGGCAAACCACGCGCTTGCGGAAGCGCGCATTCCGGCGTTTGAAACTTTCCACGGAACCTCGCACGATGGAGAGCCTCGAATTACGGGAGCGGCGGCCGATGCATGGCTGCATCGATTCGATATGCCGCCAGACCAACTCATGGCGTACAAAGCCAAGTTGCTGAACGAGCCCAAGCTCAATGCAACCAATACGCTCAGCGAGGGCCGGCTGTAACACTGGGGCGAGTTTCGCGACTCAGCGAGCCCGCCCGCGCTGTGATGCCGCCCTCGGCTAAAACGCCGATTGTTCTTGCTCACCCGCGCGTAGGTCCCTACGCCTAAAGAAAACCCGCCAAGAAGGCGGGTTTGAGTTGTGGGCTGAGCGGGTCAAGCCTCATCGTTCGACAGGAACTCGACCATCTCGACGGTGAATGTCCCGTCGTCCGCGAACACAGCGATTTCCTCGTCGTTTTCGTCGGTGAGGTACAGCGGCCAGGCTTCTCGACTGTTCAGCGGGCGATGCAGCCGGCACGCCTGCCCTCGCACTCTGAGCACGACGTTGGCCAGGTAGATGCCGCCGGAACTGTCGTCTTGTTGCACCTCGAATGCCCGGTCATCGTGCACCAGCTCGACGGCGGAGAGGCCTGCGGTTTCCAGGTTGAGGTAGAGCTGGCCGTAGCACTTCAGCAAGTTCGCTTCATTAAAAAGGTCGCGTGGGATGACGCGGCGATATGACATGGCAATGCCCTCTCTGTCAGTTGTCCTATTCTGTATAGCTGCCGGGGGCCGGTAGGCGCTGTGCAACCGGCGCCACGCAAGCCTGAATGGTACCTGGAGAACACTCGTTGCCCTGTCCGTTGCGGGGGACATGTCCGCGCGAGATATAGATGATTTTGCGCCAGCATTCGAGAACGAGCAGATGCGTATTGCGAAGACCTTGTTGCCAAGATTGAGGTTATCGCGTCGCGAGCAGGTAGAACGTAGCGGCTACCTATCCCCTCTTTTCCGTCGGTCGGCCAATGGGCCGACCAAATGACGGATAGTTTTATTTAGTGCTGCCTTTCAAAACGTTCAATACGAAACCCTCCCCGGAGGGGCGCAACCGGTAAGCCAATCCCGTAGTATCTTCCCCGCCGAGTTTTAGCCGGCGCGGACCACCGTCTGTCCCGGCTGAAGTGTTTCATAATGCTGGGGAGGACTATGGTTGCGACAACCGAATTCGCAAAGTTGCTGCGCGAGAGCTTTACGCAAGCCAATCGGTTGCTGCGCCTACACACGCCACTTGGCTCGAACGTGCTACTGCCGGAGCAGCTCCTTGCGCGCGAATGCCTTGATGATGGAGGGTTCCGGCTGGAGTTGAGCGTGCTCTCGGATGACGCGAACCTCGCCGCCGCCAAGTTGTTGGGCCAAGCCGTCCGGTTGGACCTGCTGCCGCAGCAGAGCCGCAGCGCGTCACGCCCCTTTCACGGTCATGTCACACGCTTCGAACAGGTCGGCGCCAACGGCGGCTTGGCACGTTACCAACTCGTAGTCGAGCCGTGGCTAGCGTTTCTGCGCTATCGCCAAGACAGCTTCCTGTTCCAGGACATGTCGGTCATCGAGGTCATCGACAGCGTGTTCGGCGACTACAGTGGCCAAGGTCGGTTGGTGCCGGCGTGGCGCTGGGCGTTGCGCGATGCTTCGGTCTACACCCGCCGCAGCGTCATCACGCAGTACGAAGAAAGCGACTTCGATTTCGTCACCCGATTGCTGGCCGAAGAAGGACTGTTCTACTACTTCGAGCATGAGCCGGCTGATGGTGAATCACTGGGCGTGCATCGCATGGTCATTGCGGACGCCAACGAGGTCTTCACTGACAACATTCAGACCTCCATCCGCTTTGGTAGGTCTGATGTCACAGCGAACGAAGACGTCATCGACCACTGGTCGGAGGTTGCTCGTTGGCAAACCAACGCTGTGTCGCTCTCGAGCGCCGACTACCGCGCCAACACCGTTCGCAAGACTGAAATCGGTGCACATCAGGATGGCGGTCAGCAAATTACCCTGCAGGACACCGACTATCCAGGTCAATACTGGTTCGAAGACAGCAAGCAGGCCGAGCGCACCGCACGCCTCGTGCTGGAGTCCATCGAAGTTCGCAATGCGCAGACGGACGGTGAAGGCACGGTACGGACTCTAGCGCCGGCAACGACCTTCTCGCTCGTCGACCACTATGGGCATGACGACACCGAGCGATTCGTTGCGCTGGTTGTCATCCATCAGGCACGCAACAATTTCAACGAGCGCTTTGCTCGGGTTCTGGTTGAAGCGTTTGGTGGGAATGCACGCGCCGATACACAGAACCAGGCGTTCTACCGCAACCGGTTCACCGTCATCTCATCCAAGGTGCCGTACCGGCCTCAGTTGCAGGACGAGCACGGTCGGCAATTGCATCCGCGCCCAACGGTAGTTGGCACCCAGACCGCGCTCGTAGTTGGCTCCGGTGGTCCCGTCCACACCGACCGCGACCATCGCATCAAGATTCAATTCCATTGGCAGCGCGGCGCACGCTCTGTGAGCCGACAGGCGCACCCCGCCGGCGAGGACAACGCCCGTGCAGACGCCAGCCTTGGCTGCTGGGTGCGCGTTGCCGCGCCGGTTGCCGGTCCAAACTGGGGCGGTGTCGCCTTACCCCGCGTGGGTCAGGAAGTGCTCGTCGAATTCCCGTATGGGGACATCGACCGGCCGGTTGTCGTTGGCGCCGCCTATAACGGCAGTGGCCAGACCGATGCCCAGTACAACCAGAACCAGGCCGGTGCAGCAGGTGCCACAGGTAACGCGCCAGCTTGGTTTGCCGGGAACGCCCAGAGCCAAGGTCCGTATGCGCACAATGCGGTGCTGTCAGGCATCAAGACCCAGGCACTGAGCAACAGCCAAGATGGCACTGGCGGCCATAACCAGTTGCTGTTCGACGACACGTCTGGCCAGAGTCGCACTCAGCTTGCCACGACGCAAGCGGCGAGCGCACTCACGCTCGGCCACCACAAGGCCCAGAAGGACAACGCTCGCGAAGGTGACCTGGGCCACGGCGCAGCCCTCGAAACGGATGACAGCGGCAGCGTGCGCGCCGGCTCTGGACTGTTGTTGAGCGCGCACTCTGCAGATGTCGGCGCCTCATTCCTGGATAGCGAGGATGCTGCCAATCAAATCGAGGCCAGCAGTGACCTCGCGGAGTCCTTGGCCGATGCTGCGCGGAAGCAAAAAGCGGGGCTGCCTGACGAAACTTCCGCGAAGGACCTTCCGGCGCTCGCACAGCTCCGGCACACCACCGAGGTCTTGCGTCACGCCGAGACCGGTGACCAAGGAGCCAGCGCTGTCGCATACAGCCAGCCGCACCTGCAAGTGTCGGCCCCGAAGGGCATCCTGGCCACCACACCAGCAGACGCTGTTCTGGTTGCCACAACACAGCTCACGGCCGTCGCCAAACAGGATGCCAACGTTGCCGCAGGTGGCAACCTGGCCATGGCCTCAACGGAAGGCATCAGTCTGTTCGCTCATGGGAAGACGGTTGGGCCGACGTCTGATGCGACGCCTGGCATCGCGCTGCACGCCGCAACCGGCAAGGTTGGTTTGACGGCGAGCACCGGTGGCGCAGCATTCGCAGCCGAGAAGCAGGTCACCTTTGCGTCGACCCAGGCGAGCGCCACCGTTGAGGCCAAGCAGCACGTCTTGCTTAACGCCGCCGGCGCTCAAATCAAGGTAACGAACGGGACGATTGAGCTGCACGCCCCCGGCATGGTGACTTTCAAGGGCGCCAACCACAACCTCGTGGGGCCAGGCGGAGCTCAGGTCAACAACACCCTGCCCAAAGGGAAGCCGCCTTATGACGAGCAATTCGTGCTGCGCAACAAGGAGACTCAGGAGATTCTGCCCCATCACCCCTATGTCGTTGAGGACGCCAAAGGCAACGTCCTCGCACAAGGCATGACTGATGAGCAGGGGCGTATCTCCCGCGTCTACACAGCCAGTCAAGAAGGCATCAAGGTTCTCTTTTAATCCACCGCCATGGCATTCGAGCGTTCACCCGTCCCCGCTGTCCCGCCGACCGCTACTCCCGCACCCGCGCCGGCCGCCGAGAGCCGCATCGAGCTGGAACGCCCGCCTGTGCGCGGAACAGCGACGACCAATCCAATCAAAGGCAGTAAGGTATTCGTTGACTACGTGCCTGAGCCGTTGCTCATCTTCCGCCCTGACACTGGCGAGTTCATGTGCATCCCGGCCAAAGACGTGACGCAGTTCGAGAATGATGCGAACTACCTGGACCATGTCATCGACACGTACCACAAGTCGAACGCCAAGGCGGATGACTTAGCGGAGCAACTGCACAAACTGAACCTCTCACCGCAGGTGGGTCAAGCGAAATACACCGAGACTGCAAATGCCTTGGAACAGGCGTATGCGGAGGCAAAGGCCGCGCAAGAGAAGCTCCACGGAGCGCTCAAGCCGCTGGGCAAGATGGACAGTGGGCACATGTCGATTGTCGAAATCATTCCCATCTACAACGCGTCTGGCGGCCCGGTGCGCAAGTTCCGCAAGTACACCGCGCGCTACGTGCGCTCGGACCGCATCAAGAGCAATTGGGACCGCTACGTCCCGACCGGCTGGGAGAAGCGCCAGGGCACGGCCAAGGAAAAGGACTCCGGGCAGAAGTCCTTTATCAAGAAAGAGAACGACCAGTACAAGCTCGACAAGGACGAGTTGAAGAAGGGAGTGTCGACGCTCAAGAGCAAGGTAAAGGCCGACTTCCTTAAACTCGAGACACACTGCGTTCAGGGGGCGTTGTGGGACTGGGCCGATGGCTGGAATAAGCATCTGAAGTACGACCGCGCGACGAGTAACCCAAACGCGAAGTGGAACAACAACATTGACCTGACAGCGCAGGCGCAGGTGATGCGCTATTTCGCTGGCTATGGTCTTTCAACCGAATGGGACCCTATCAAAGGCAATTGTGCGCTGAAGGCCAGCGCTCGCGCCGAGGTGGCTATTGCGGAAGCCAAGGCGGTTACGACCATCTACTACCCGGACCGCGTGGGCTGGCTGTGGAAGCTAACTGACGACCCGAAGGACACGTCCACTGCGATTCGATTTGCTGCTGAGCTTGCGCTGAACGGGATGGTCGGCGCAAGCATCGTTGGCGAAGCCGGCGTCGCGGTCGATTGGACAGATGAGAAACGCAAAGAGTTGGGCCTTTTTGGCTCTGCGGCAACGGCGACCCGTAGGCCGCGAAAGTTGAATGTTAATCAACAGCCGACCGGCCCCGGCGCCAATGCAAAGCCGGAAGATAACCATCTTGACCCTTCGGCTAAGGCTGAGTTGGAGGTGTTTGCTGGTGCAAAGGCCGAGGTGAAATTGTGGGGTGGCCTACAGTGGTTGAACCCCGAGCAGTTGGGCTTGGGGTATCAGGAGTTCGCGAAGGTTGGTGATTCTGTGTCCGGTCTACTCGGCGTGGGCGCCGGCTGCATGTTGGAGTTGACCTACGCCTCTGGCAAATTCCGCTTCCGCATGATGGCGAGTGCGTGTTTGGGATTGGGCGCGAAGGGCAAGCTCGAACTAGAAGTAGATATGGGCCAGATTGCCCAGTTCTGGAAGTGGCTGGCGTATCAGCTCTATCACGCCAACTACAAGCAGCTTAAATTCATCGCGGAGCGCGCATTCGACGCCATTGTTGCGCTGCAAGTGATGATTATTGAAGGGACCATCGCGAAGCTGGAGGACGCGGTCGGCTGGGCAGAAGATGTTCTCAACACTCAATTCCAGGAACTTTTGGATAGCTTCGACCGCGAGGAACGCCGGGTTCAGTTGATGACCAGGATTCTAAAGAACCCTCATCAATTCTTGCGATACACGACACCTGAAGCCAAGGGCATCATGCTGTATCAATTGACGCGACACGACTGGCGTATTGACGGCATCGACAGCAGGAACCATGGCGGGCGCTACTACGGTAACCGCAAAGATGCGGTGAAGCTGATTCTGCAGGAAGCACAGACGCGTCGAGATTTTGACAATATCGTGCAACACATGTCGCGAGAGGGTAAGCAGTGCACCGTAGCGCAGACTGACAAAAATCGAGAACACTTGCGGACGTTTTTAAGCACCGGGCTCATGGGCTCCACGCCGGACGGTCAGCAAATCGACCAGTTCTACGACCAGTTGCAGGCGTCACTGAAAATTGAGCCGACCCGGGGCTACGCGATGTGCGAGAACACCTCGTCGACTTACGCTGAGCAGACCAGATGGGGAATTGACCACTCCATGCTGGCAGACATCGGCTCGATGGCTATGCCGCCTACATACGCGTGAAGGCGCCGGTCACGGTTGGACGTTGTTGGCCGCGTTGACGACGCAGCGAAAGCCTGTCTTTCCCGACCGTTCGGCGAGAATTTCATCGGTGTATCTACTCTTGAGAGGAGGTACAACTGGCTCGCTTTTGTGCCGGTACATAGTCACAGCTGATGCGTAGTCGTCCTCAATGCCCCTCAGAACTTTCGTAGTCCCGGTGGCGGGCCCTTGCGGGTTTTTACGAGGGGAGTGCTCGTAGTAGTCCGGGTCGAACCAGTCGTTCACCCATTCCTGACCCTGCGTCCCCATGTCGTATAAGCCGAGGGGATTCGGCGGGAACTTGCCGTTTGGATAGACGACGAGAGAATCTGCGTGCGGCAGCATCTTCTTTTGTTGCTGATAACTCGCGACGTTGCGCCCTTCTTCATACTTGCCGTTGTCCGTGCCCCACGCAACGTACTTGCCGCGGCTACGGGCTGCGTACTCCCATTGTGCCTCGGTCGGCAAATCAAAGGGCTGACCAGTGATGGTTGCTAGCCAGCCGCAATAAGCTTTTGCTTCTGGCCAGTTGACGCCGGCAGGCACATCAGGGACCGTCCTGTACACCTTATCAAACTTGGCCTGCGCGATATGCGGCTTGCCGACCGCCTCGGTGTACACGTCAAAGTCGGTGACCGTGACCTTGTATTTCGACATCGAGAAGCTATCCAACTCAACCTCATGCAGCGGTGTCGCGTAGGCTCGGCCTGGCGCATACGGCATTTTGTCCGGTGTGCTCACCGGTCCAAAATCGCCCATCTTGAATGTGCCGCCCTTTACGAAAACGAGGTCCGCTTTGGCTTTCTTCACCAAGGCCTCAACTGCAGGACTTGCGTCAAGCGCCCAGGCTCCTCCGCAAGCGAAAAACCCAACGGCAAAGAAGAGTGACTTCGCCAGGAGAAATGGAATAGGAAACCGCGTCATTGTGATTCAAAGGCTAATGCGTCAACGATAGTGCAGATTATGAGGGATACCCGCTTCTGTTTCTTTGTCTCGTTACATCTGTGAACGTTTCGCAACCATAATGATGGTGGCTCTCAATCTCAAGCCTGCAGCATAGCTATACCGGGATAGGCAACAACGGAACGCATGGAGGTCGACCTCCTGCGTAGTGTGACTATCTCTGGAGCTCAACATGAATCGAATCATTGCTTACGTGCGCGGGGTGTTTTCGTCAGTTTCCCTCACCGGTCGGATGTACTTTGTCGGATATGACCGGGTGTGCCTGCCGCGCCTGGTGCGTCGGATTATTGCGCGCAGTCGCCTGCATCGAGCCTGGCTGAATGGGCACATGGGCTTGTTTGAGCAAGACGGCCGGCCACACGGCGTTTGTGACCGCGAGTGGTACAACTATCGGAAAGGGCCCAACACAAATGTGGCCCGTACACGGAGTGTATTGAGCATTCTGCTGCACCCCTACTCGTACGTGGTCAACTGACGGCAAGCAGCTCAAAGCTCCCTTCTACCGGGAGCTTTTTTCTTTGCTCAGTCGGGCTCCGGTCCAGAGCGTTCGCGCGGGTCCTGGAAGGGGTCGACCAGGCCTGGACCATTGTTGAAGGGACTGCCGACTGTCGGTCCGACCTGATGCCAGGCGAACGCTTCATCCGGCACGGTGTGTTGGTCGAGCACCGCGCGCGGCGCCTCTTTCGTTTTGCCGCAGCTCAACCACTGAATCGCGCCCTCACCTTGCAGCACTACGGGGCACCGGTCGTGAATTTCAGCCAGCGCGCCGGCGGGTTCGCGCGTGAGGATGCAGAAGCCGCTATTGCCGTCGGCGAGGCCCGCGAAGAACATCGGCGTCTTGTCGGCCGGGTAGATGAAGTACGGCACCTTCTTGCCTCCCACCTTCTGCCACTCATACCAGCCGTCGGCCGGTAACAGCACGCGGCGGTACTTCCAGGCATCGCGAAAATACGGTTTGCTGTCCGCCGTTTCACTGCGCGCGTTGATTTGCCTGGGGCCATCCGTGGACCACTTTGGCCGATAGCCCCACTCCAGCTTGGCCCACATGGCTTCGCCGTCGTGGTAGCCCATGATGACCTCTTCCTGGCTGGGCGCGATGTTCCAGGATGGCGGTAGCTCCTCTTCAGCAGGCCGGATGTTGCGCAGACGAGGGTCCCCCTCGTCGGTCATCAGAGGCTCGACGTAATCGAGGCTGCGAAGGGTTCGGACGTAGCGGCCGCACATTGGGCCATGATACCCCTACGACGAGGGGGCCGTGCCCAGGCCGGTTGTCCCCAACCGCTGTGCGTAAGCTTGTGGATAACTCCAACCAGCCGCATCGGCACCGGGTGCGGCAGCATCTGCCCAAAAATTAAGCACTGATGCGCGGGAGTCCGCTATTGCACTTTCGTGGCCCAGAAGGCTGCGGTCCAGTAGGCGTGCTTGTAGCGCGTCGGGTCCATCTCATACTGCGCGACGGTTGTCTGGGCAATCTGGATGGTGCTACCGCTCACTTGCAGAATCGTCCACGTTTGCCCTGACTTCAGGTCGATGCTGCTGAAACACCATGGCGCGTCGTTCACGATTCGCGCCCAGGCGCTCATCTCCTTGTGGGTGTAATGCGTGACCGCTTCCGCGAACTTGGATTCGAATTCGCAGCCAAACGAGTCGTGGCTCATGCGCACCACGTCATCGGCCCGGAGGGGGGTCTCTGGCGTGGCCGCTGCCGTCTCCGTCGGCGGGGAAGCATGTCTCTTGCCGGCAAACACAAAGCCCAGGGCTATGAAAGCCGCCACGGCGACCAGCGCGAGTGGCCACCGCGGCCCGCGTGCTTCAACCTGGTGCTGCGACGCAGTTGCGCCGGCGAGCGGCGTGGTCGCGATTGGGTTTCCGCACGTCGGGCAGGCAGCCGCCTTGTCGCTGACGTCAGTGCCGCACTCACTGCATTGAATCAGTGCCATGACCCATCCCCAGTTCATTTTTGTTCCGCCTGCCTGGCGGCGTGTGTCTCATCGTAGCACCCAGGAAGCCCGTGAGCGTCAAGGCGGAGAGCCGTTCTGCAGGAGGCCTCAAAAAGAAAAAAGCCTCGCATAGGCGAGGCTTTCTTGAGTGGAGGCTACGGCCGGCGATGCCGAGTGAGGTGCGCAACGGCGTCGACATGGTTGCGTGTCAGGCGAGCATGCGAGTACGAGAACCACGACAAGCGTTTGGTGCGCAGCTCGTCCAGCTCTGCTTCGCTGACGACTTGGCAGCGGCCCTTGCTGATGATTTTGACGTCGGTGCTCATGGTTGTCCTTTGAAATTCAGAAAAGGCCCGCACGTAGGCGGGCCAGAGTTACGCGTACTGCAGGCGTGGGCCGGAGGGACGTCCGAAGGTTGCTGCATCGAACACTACGTCGTTCCACACCAGCGTGCCATCAGCACGACACATGAAGTTCGACGGCTTCAGGTCCAGCGCGCCTCCGTAGTTCAGAAGGAACTGATACATCGCCTCGAACACTTCGCGATACGGCGCGTCCTTCTGGTTGGCCTTCCGGTCGCAGAAATTGACGCTGGCCTGCCGCATCCGTTCAGCAGGCTGTCGGATGTAGCTCTCGTGTTGATGTGCCGAGTATTCGTCGCACCAGCGTGAGATGAGCCGGCGATGCTCCGTACTTGCGATTGGAAAAAGCCGCTCTACCTCTACGAGGTACGCGGTCAAACCCCGGCTCTCACCGACGTCTCCGTGGTCTTCCACCAAGCGGGGGAAGAACTGCTCCACGTGCCCGCGCATCACCTGCCAAACGCCGTCGGCGAGCCAGTAGTAGCTGTACTGGTCCGTCGTGACCTTGGATACCGTCGGGCTATCCGCGCTTGCGGCGAAGACCGAAGCAAAAGAACCCTTTCCGATGCAGGTTTGTTTGGCCAGGTGGGTGCGGCGCACGTACGACAAATCGTGCATATTCAAGAAGCGCATGCTCATGGTCTACCTCAGTAGTGTGTTGTCCTACTGGGGTATAGGGCCGCTGACCATGTGCTCCGCGCGCCCTGCTGCCGCCGGGCGGTTGGCTTAACCAACGCCTACGCGAGATTGACTGTTAGCCGCTGCCTCCCCTGCTATACTTGGTCACGGCGTCTGGGCCGGACCTGTTCCCGGGTCAAAGCAGACACAGCTTTCTTTCGACATGCACGGACTTCAATCCGGGTCGATGCGTAATCGGGAACCTTCGACCACGCGTAGATTGGAGTGCCGCATGGCCGCTATCGCCCTGACCGACGCATCGGTCTTTGAACTCAAGAAGTCGCTTCGCGACGAGTTCCCTGAAGCAAAATCCGCCCATATCACTGAAGCACTAGCGTTCAGCCTGGGGTTTCGCACGCACGCGGCGCTGCAAGCTGCGCTCGGTGGGCCTGACAAGGACGCGCCCGTCTTACTGTTGGACCCAGACCGTATGACGGCTCGGCTGGAGGAATTCGGGCATCCGCCTGCCCCCGAGTTCGATTTCGAGCTGATGCTTGACCAAGTGTCGTCATTGGTCTCGACCGCTGACGACTGGGCCTACCGCATCGAGTACAAGTCCAAGCGCCAGAAGGCCTGGCGCAATCTGATGGTGTCCGCCGTCAACATGGCGCTCGCTAAGAAGCTGTTCACGCTCCGCCCGGGTGATAACCGATGGTCCGCCGCGCCTGATGGCGAGCTATTTGAGTTCACGCTGAAAAGCGGTCTTCCGGTGCTCGGCTACATCTGTGACGCTGGCTACAACGAGCTGACCATCCGGGCGGCCGTGAACGCCAAGGAACGGAGGGTCTTTGCTGGAAACGCTGGGTTTGAGACTGGTGACGCGGTGGGCATGACTTGGGTTGAACGGGAGCGCGGCTACTGGATGCAGTCCGCAGACCACTTGTTCCGCTGCCGGCAAGCGTTGCTTGCGCCGCTCGCAGAGCTGTCTGTGGAGCCCGTGGGCTACGGAGACCGGGGCCGCGTCATTCTGTGATGAACCAATAAAGAAAAATGCTCGCAACATGCGAGCATTTTTCTCCGTCAGCCTGTCCTACTGCAACTGCTGCGCCGTCCGAAACAGCTCCTCCTGTTGGCTTCGTTCGCGGGCATAGGCCGCTTCCACTCGCGCAATCGCGCTATTAGCGGCTTGCGCATTGAGACCAGCCGCCGGTGCGACAGCCAAGAGTGCTTGGCAGGCCTCGTTGGCGGGGGAAGCGGCCGCTCCCGCCTGATGGCAGCTTTGCTCGGCAGCGGTCAGGCGGTCAATCACGGGTTTGATGTCGGTACGCAGGGACTGGGCGGCCCAGCCGGCTGAAATGTGAGCCTGGTTGGAGTTCACCAGATTTTGGTTCAGGTTGACGACCACGTCGTTGCGCGCGACGCCCGCTCCTGGATTGCCCGCCAACTCCTGCTGGCGCTGGACGAGCTTGCGCATTTTCGCGGTGATGTCCGCGTAGGCCTTCTCGGCCGTCAGTAGCTGCGCGACCCGCCGCGGCACATCAGCATTCAGCCTGTTCACGCTCTGGGTGAGGCTGCGGACCTCATCGAGCTGCTGCTTTTCTCGGCGCGCGGCATCCGCACGCTGGGCGGCCTCCGCCTTGGCTGCAAGGAACCGCTGAGATTGTGCTGCAAGCTCTTGTTTTTCGGCGGTGAGCTCATCGTCCTTCGCCCGATGAAGGATGACCTCCTCGCCGGTCGGGCCTCCACGCAGGTTTAAGGTGTCACCGTTGACCGTACCCGCGAGCTGCACCGTGGCCGCCAGGAGGGCATCGCGCCTGAACGACAAGCTGATTGACTCGCCATCCACGGCTCCGGTGACCGGTGCGGTGATGTAAAGCAGCTTGCCGTTTTTGTCGATGGACGTCGTATTGAGCTGGCCGGTGATGTGCTTGTCTGGGGTCTCTACCAATTGGAGCCAGACCACCGTGCCAGGCGATTTGCCCAGATATCCGCCGGAGATGCTTTTGGGTCCGCAGCCCGCTAGCGCAGTAATGAGTCCCAGCGCGGCCGCCCATTTGATTCGGCGCACACGGGCCGCTGCCTGCTGATTTGTTTGGGCCATTTCCATCCCCCGGCTGCTCGTTTTTGTGACTTTGGCGTCCATGGTAGTTCGAGCAGGAACAAGAGACAAACGCGCGACGCCGGATGTCCCAAAAAGAAAACAGGCAAGGTGCGAGCCTTGCCTGTTTAGAGCGGGAGTGCAGTCGCGCTTAGTGCGCTTCGAGCACCGATTCGGGCAAGATGCCTTCCTCGATGTCCGAGCGCAGATTCTCGCGCAGGTCCTCGGTTGCCTCGTGGTCGTAGCATTGATAGCCACCCGGGCCTTCAAGGATTGCGACAATCTGCGCGCGGGTGAGCTGGTCGATGCGATGGTCGCGGTCGTGCGGAACAGTCATGATGGCCTCTTGATACGGTTGATGCCTTTCGGCGGGTTTGTCCTGCCCTGTATAGGCAAGGTCGCCGTGCGCGCGGGCCGGGGCGCAAAAGCATCCGGCATTGCAAGCAGGATGACATCGTACCAGTTCAGCCCAAGGCAAAAGAAAAGCCCGCTGGAGGCGGGCTGAGGGTGAGAGTGGCCTGTTCAGTGTTCTTTCCGGGGCACCTTGATAAGCTGCTTGCGATTGGCGGCATCGTTGAACGCCTCGCCTGTGGCTAGAATGGACTTGTACCGGTCGACCTCGGCGGCCAGCCGGGCCTGCAGCTGGTCGTTAGCCCGAAGCTCGTCCCGGAAATCGATGAATCGCCCATAGGTTTCTGAGGAGTCAGCCGGTTCCGGATTTTCGACGAGCCATCGGGCAAACAGCGCCGTTTGAGCAACGTCTTGGGCCCGGAACTCCAGAGAAGGCAGCGCCGCCTCCAGCTCTGCCCAGCTTGGCACGTAGTTGACCATGCTTGCGTCGAACAAAAATGTGAATGACGCTCCAGCGTGGCCGTCCAGTGCAGCATCCCACTCGCGCTTGCGCTCGGCCCATTCACTCGCCGGTACGCTCGGGTCTGGGTCAGTGTTGTCCCAGAAGGCGTACCCCACTGCCACACCCTGGTCGGTCAGGAGCTTGAGCACCTCGTCTTGGAATTCGCAATACACATAGCCGAGAACCTGGCCGAGTGTTGGCGAGTACCAGCAACGCAACTCCAACTCTAGGTCGACAGCCGGGTCGCGCCCGCGCGTGGCGCGGATGCGGGCCTGCCGAAGGTAGATAGCCTCATCGACCGCGAACATTGGGATGTGCTCTTCCAACCCTTCGGTCCGTCCTTCCAGCGCCGCGACGCAGGCCTTGTCCAACATCGTTGCCAACAGGCAGGCAAAGGCCTTGACGTATCGCGCGCGCTGAATCTGCTCGATGGCCGGCCGCATGGAACGTACTGCTTTTGTGACGACGTCCATGCCGGCGGAAACAAATCGAAATCCTGCATGTACCTTTGTGCTCATAGGAAACTCCTTGAAATAGTTGGCCTACTCGGCGTATAGGCACCGGAGCTTCACGCTGACAAAAAGAAGCCCCGGCTACGCACAAGGCGCGCCGGGGTGGAGACTGCAGAATGCTGGTTCAACCAGCTGGCCGTTCAACGGCGACGAATATCACCTGCGACGGTTGAAACTTTTCCTTGGACATCGCCACAGTGGATGTCGCCAGCTTGCGAGCTGACATCGCCCAGCACATCGCCGCAGGTCACGTCGCCAGCACTCACCTTGACCTTACCAACGGACCCGGCCACCTTGACCTGGTCGCAGGCGTCGGCAGAGAGGGTGTCGATGTTGCCATGCACCTCGATGTTGATGGTCTTGGCGTCGCCGGTGTCGACCTTCTTGCCGTCGACGATGACGCGACCATGCTGGATGCTGATGTTGACGCCGCAGAGGTTGACGCCGTTCACGAAAATGGAAGCCATCCACCCCCTCCTATTGGTCGCGAGCGAGTTCGGCCGCCGGGCGAGCGAAGTCGCCAATCCCGTCAGCCTCATCGGCCGCGGCCTCGTCCAGGTTTCGGTAGACCGTCACGTCGACGAGGGAAAAGTCTTTGCGACAGCCTACCTCGATGCGCGTTGCGGCCTCACTCAGCGACGTGACATCGTCTGCCGCGTCGTCGAACGTAATCACAGCCACGATACGTTTGATTGCCATGGTGATTCCCTGAGTTGTTAGTCGTTGAAGCTGTGGGTCAGCGGCTTGTAGGTCGCGCCGCAGTACAGCAGGACGCCTGCTTCACGAACGCGTGCGATGAGCTGCTGCACGTCGCCCGTGGGCTGCTGGCGTGCCATCTTGCGAGCGAGGGCCACGCGCGCCGACTCGATATCGGCCGGATGCCCACGAACCTCGCCGATGAAGGTCTTGCCGTGCCAGAACGCCAGAACCGGCGCCGGTGGCCCGAAAAGAAAGCCTGACGGCGGGCCCTTGGGGGCTGTCTGTTGCTTCGTTGCCATAGTTGTCCTCCTAAAATTGGTTGGCCTGCAAGGCCGTATAGGCACCTTTTGGGGGGACAAAAAAACAGGCAAGCGATGAGCTTGCCTGTTGGAGTTGCGAGTTGTTACGTGCTGCGCCTGCCGGTGGGAGCCGAGATGGCTCCGCAATACACGACGCTTCCGGAGTTGCCCAGCTTACCTAGCAAGGCGCTCCCCTCTGGGCCAGGATTCAATATCTCAATGCTGCGCCGCATTTTCCCGACTGCTTCATCGACATTTGACGGGTGCCCGCGAACCTCACCGAGATACTCCGAGCCATACCAGAAGGCAATGTGTGGCGCCGGCGGACCGTAGAGGTGGCCTGGAATCTGTTGGTGCATGGCGGTCTCCCTAAGTCAAATCACGAACGACAAACCCACAGGTCAGCTGCGCACCAGCGCGGCCGAGCCGGTTGAGCTCACGGTCGCGAACATGCGCGGCTGCGCTCGACCGTACGGCGTTCATCAGCGTGGCACGAGCCCGCTCGATGTTGGTCGGGTGACCGTAGGCCACGCCTAGGTAGCGCGAGCCATCCCAAAATGAAATCCGGGGCTTCGGGGGACCGAAGAGTGGTGCAATCGACGATGTAGCCATGATGTGTCCTCACGAAATGGTTGTTCTCCATCGCGTATAGGGACAAGGCCGTCAGTGTCGGGGGCCGATGAGCTTGTAATGGCGGAGCAGGCGCCCCATCGTTGGCGCCTGGACCAGCAGCGAAAACATGACCACCGCCCATGTGCCGGCGACGAGGTACGGCTTGTACGGAGTTCCGGGTAGCGCGAGCGCCATGGCCAGGGATACGCCGCCGCGCACTCCGCCCCACACCAGCGCCTGGATGGTGCCAACAGCAAGAGGCTTGGCCCGGGCGACAATCGCCATCGGCAAGCTGACGGAGGCAACCCTCCCGACGAGTGCGCACAAGATGGCGGCCAAGCTGAAGATGACGTAGGTCCACGAGATGGGCAGCGCCAGCAGCGCCATGCCGACCATCATGAACAGCAGCATGTTCAGCAGCTCGTCGAACATGGACCAAAACGGCAGAAGTTGCGCCCGGGTGGTGGCATCCATCGACGAATGCCGGCCGTAACCCACTACCAACCCCATGGCGGCGGCCACGAGCGGGCCCGACACTGCCAAACTGTCGCCCAGGGTGTAGCCACCCAGGGCGTAGGCGAGCGTCATCACCACCGAGGTCGGCGGGTCGGAGACGAACTTCAGGAGGTAGTGGCCGGCGATGCCAAGGACCACGCCGAGCGCCAGTCCGCCAACCACCTTGAGCGTGAACAGCTCCAGAACCCCCAACGCAGTCACACTGCCGCCATCTATGGCCATGCCGAGAAAGACGGAAAACAGAACCAGCGCGGTACCGTCGTTCAGGAGGCTTTCCGCGCCAATCTGCGTTTCGAGGTCCTCCGGCGCCTGCAGCTCCTTGAGCAGCGCGAGCACCGAAACCGGGTCGGTCGGCGAGATGAGCGCACCGAACACCAGCAGCCAGGGCATGGGGATGTTGATGCCCGCCAGCTTGCAAAACAGGTGCGCGGCGAAAGCGACGATAACCGTCGACAGGAACACGCCGACCGTGGCCAGCAGCGCGACGGTGATTTTCCAACGGTAGATGCGCCGCAGGTCCAGGTGCATGGCGCCGGCGAAGAGCAGGAAGCACAGCATCCCGTGGAAGACCGTGTTCGAGTAGTCTATTCCCGCGAAGAGCGCTTCAGTATGGTCCGTCACCGCGGGCCAGATGTGCCCGACGATAAACCCGACCAGGCTGATGCCGGCGCCGGCGACGGCCATCCCCAGGCTGCCGCGCAGCTTGAAGACGACTTGGTTGGCGAACGCCATGAGCGCCGTCAGCGTGGTCAACGTCGTGAAAACCTGAATCTTGGTCAAGGGAGCTCCGGAACGAGGGCGCAAAAAGGACCGCGATTGCTGCGCGGTCTGGTGCTGATGTCCCGGTATAGCGCGCCGCAGCTTGATGCGCGGCTATACGGCCGCATCGCCACTCACTTTGGAGGCAGCCCGTGCGGCAGTGCCTTTCCTGGCTGCCGGCAGTTCTGGTCGCGGCGCTTGCGACCGGGTGCAGCAGTCTCCCCAAACCCGCCATCGCGCCGCTCCCACCAACCCGCGCGGCGCAGTCCCCTCTTCCGGCTATTGCGCAGGAGGTTGCCATGCAGGCGCTGTCCCTGGTCAAGAACGGCTACACCTACGGCGGCAAGACGCTGCACACCGGCCTCGACTGTTCTGGCCTGGTGGCCTACGTGTACAAGCACGCTGCGGGGATTCGATTGGGGCCCGACACCCGCGCGCTCGCGAAGGTGGGCCGTGCGGTGCCGCTCCGGGATATTCGAGAGGGCGACCTGGTGTTCTTCAACACACGCAACCGCCCTCACTCGCACGTAGGCAGCTATGTGGGGCGCGGCCGGTTTGTGCACGCGTTAAACGAGCGCACCGGCATCCGGTTGGACTCGCTGGATTCACCCTACTTCGCGCGCCGTTTTGATGGTGCGCGTGCCGTCCTTGGGTAGATAAGCCGGCGCAAGACCACGGACGGTTAGGCGGCGCGCGAGAGGTTGGCGCGGGCCTGGGCCTCTGCCCGGGCGGTTTGCTTGGGGAAGAAGGCGCGGATGTCCGAGATGGCTTCCTCGCCGACGATTTTCAGCCAGGCAAGCTGCAGCGGCTTCACATCCATGAGGGGGACCGGCACCGGCCCCTCGGGGATAAGGCGACACAGTAGCTCGTCCTGGTCGAGATTGACGTGGATACGGCAAGCGATGGGCCGCTGAGCATAGATGCTGCAGGCATCGTTGACTAGGAACGGGCACGGGACGCGATAGCCAGACTCCATGCCCCTGGACCAGCCAGTCATAGTCTTGGGTTTGAGACCCAGTGCGTCTCCGATGTACGCGGCCTCGGTCTGCGACACGCTCACGGGCGTATGGCAGCAGTGGGAGCACCCTTTGCGACAGGCTGCGTCATCCTGGTTGTGCGTCATAAATGTGTCGACGAATTGCCGAAGCTCGCGCAGCTTCTGACGCGTAGTGGCCTTCTTGTCGATGAGCGCATTGAGCTGGGAAGAGTACGCCGGCATGTGCGGCCGCGTCCGCGTGTTGATGCGGTCGGCAGCCCGTTGCGCCCAGATGACGGCATGGGGCCAGCGTTCGCGCTGGGGCGCGGGTAGCCGGCTGACGTCGACGGGTTCTGCGCCGGCGTGGCGCACATCTGGCAGGTTGGATTCCATGGAGAACGGTACTGAGCGCGAGCGCGCTTCGGCGTCCATGATAGCGCGGGTGTTGGCGCAGCGAGCTGCTTGGCTTCCGTGGGGGCGTGAAAAAGCCGCCCGGAAGGCGGCTGAGGGTGTTGCGAGTGATGTGGCGTCAGAAGGCCGGGGCATGCGTGACCTGCTGGCCGTCCTTCTCGGCCAGCATAACTGCGACCTCGTAGGACTTCTTGGCCTTGAGAATCTTGGCCAGCTTCTGCTGAGCCTCGTACTGCGTATCTGCTTCGACCTCCGCGCGGCGGCCGCGGTAAAAGCCAACGTACCCGTTCATGATTGTGTCCTCGCTTCGAATGCACAGCACATGCTGCATTCCGTATAGCGTGGACTCGCTGTGCACCGTGATGGACTGCGCGGCACCAGGCCTATCCACCGTGCGATACCTTGTCGGCAAGGCCAGTGACCCGATGTGGCGGGGGAGCAGGAAAAAAAGCTCCCCAGGATGGGGAGCTTCCGAGCAGCAGGTTATTCCTGGATGAACGTGGCGACTTCCATGCCAGCGTGGTAGATGAGCTTCCAGCTGTCGCCGAAGTTGTCACCCGAGTCGATGATGAACATCTGGACGTGTTTCCACTTGGCTTTCTCGAGCGCCGTCACCTTCTCGGTGATGCGCACCAAGTCAGGCCGGGTTTGATACGGCCCCGCCGGGTCACCGGGAACCCATTGGTAGGCAAAGACGCCGCCGCTGGCGCCGGGTTGGAACGCTTTGTCCAGGCACTCTTCGAAAAGCTGGACTGCTTCAGCATCAGTGGCGGTGAGGATAATGGTGTTGTCGGTCATGTTTTTCCTCGAAAAAGACAGCGAATTGCTGTCGCCGGTATAGCGCAAGGCGGGGCAAGATTCCGGTAGCATCGTAGCCGCGCCAGACCAAACAAATGGGAGTCCATCATGGAAAAACGTCGCTACGTGATGTCGTGTTTGGCGGTGGGTTTGGTGTTGGGCCTAAATGCACTGCTCGCCAGGGCGGTTACTACTCAAGGCGCGCCATCTTGCGGTGCGTGGGTATCCGACCGAAAAGCAGAGAGCGACAAGAAGACAGAGAGCTCGCTAGCCATGTTTGACGAGTTCTGGTTGGTAGGCTTTCTTTCGGGATTGTCTGTCGGCGCAGACATGGACATTCTGAGGGGAGCAGAGGCCCATTCGTTATTCCTCTGGATGGATAAATACTGCTCGGACCACCCGCTAGACGGCGTTGGCGATGGCGCAATGGACTTAGCCTATGAGCTCAAGGCCAAGATGACAAAAGCTGGCCGACGCGCACAGTAAAAAAGCCCCTCAACGAGGGGCGTGAGACGAGACCTGGTTACGAGGTCACGCGGGGGTTGCTGGCCACACCATCACTGACCTATCACTTCAGGCAGGCGGCACATTTAGTGTCTTGAGGGTCGCGAGCGTCACCCGCCTCGGAGAGCGTGCAGCCACATTCACAGCAATGATTTTTCTCGCCGCCGTGGCTCTCGATGTTGTGGGCCACCCATTCCCAGTATCCCAGGCGCGTGTTGTCGTCGCCGACGTCATGGCGCCATTCGGCCCGGGCGTACCAGAAGTGCTCGTGGCCCCAACGTGCTTCAAGTGTTGCCATATTCAGCCGCATGGGGGACTGCGCTTCTTCGGTGGTGATGAGCCCCTTACTAAACGCGTCCTTCCACGCGTCCCGCCAGGCTGCCTCGTCGGTTTCGAAGTCTTCCGAGGCGTCGTCGCCACGCTCCCAGTAGGGACGCTTGAAGGCCGACTGCTCGAGCACGTAGCCTGATGCCTGGAGGAAGGCTATGTGCTCGGCTGTAAGGACACAAAGGGCCTGTGCTGGCGCGTCCTCAACAGCCGCCGCATACGCACCGAACTCGGCCATGAGGCCTTTCTGCGCGATGAAGCCTGCCATCTGCAGAATCTGAGCTTCGTCGTTCCATGCTGCGCGGTTGCACGCGGCGTGCCACTGGAGAAGTCCAGCATCCTCAGCCTGGTCTTCGGCCACCACCGGCTCTCCGCCCAGCTGGTAACCAGCGGATGCAGCACCTCGGGCAAAAATCGCCACGGCGGCATCGATACCGGTTACCTTTGGCAGGCTGGCGCGCAGCGCGTGCTGGTTGCGATAGCCCTCCTCTGCGGCCACCAGTTCAAAGGCCTGGTCAATAACCATCGGCTTGCCGGCCTTGGTAAAGCCCATCGCCGTGAGGCGAGCCATCAGGCGGGCGGCACGGGATTTCAGTTGCGTTGCATTCATGATTTGTCCTTTCAGGTTATGGCAGAGCCATGGATTGATGGGGGCTTGCGTTGCCAACAAAGCTCCGCCGAACGTGACAGAACGGGTTGTTGACCTTCGGGTATTGCGGACTCTCCATACGCGGGATGCGTGCAAGCCGGAGCGTCACAGCCGTATAGCGCCGGCCGACGCGCGGACAAGAAAAAGCCGCTCAGGTGAGCGGCTTTGAGAGGAAGACCTGGGTTGTCAGGTGTTCTGGTGCACCATCAGGTAGGCCAGGTTGTCGGCCCGGGCCCGCTGGATGACCGGCAGAAGCTTCGCCGGGATGTCTTGGAAGTCGAGTGCAAGATTCAGCACGAACTCCCAAACGCCGGCTTGCCCGTTGTCCTTGTGGCTGAAGCTGGAGTGCTCTTCGACCCAGCGCCATTCAGGCACCTGGTCTGGCGTGTCATAGTCGCCGACAATATCGGTCATGGAAACATGGCCAATCTCAGCTTTCGTTGCGCCGGGAAGCACTTCGCGGCCGATGTCAGTGGTAGCGGTGGTCATTGATGTCCTTTGGATGGTGGTTGTCCTCTCCAGCCTTGCTGGTCTCCGGTATAGCCACCTCCCCTCAACACTACGCAGCTAGCGCCAGCGCCCGCACCTCATCGCCGTCGACCGTTTCATCCGCCTCCAGTTTGGCCGCAATGGCCTCGATGATGAGGCGGTCCTTCGCGAGCAAAGTCCGCGTCTCCTGGTAGCGGGTCTCCAGCAGTGCGTTGACGGCTTGCGCGAAGCTGTCGGAGCGCTGTTGCTCTGGGCTCAGCGCAGCCAGGCGGTCACCAAACCCGAACTGCGCGAGCATGGCGGTGGCCAGCTCCGTGGCGCGCTTCAGGTCATCCTTCGCGCCAGTAGAGATGCTGCCGAGCAGGACTTCCTCCGCAGCGCGGCCCGCCAGCAGGACGTCCAGCCGATGGAGCGTTTCTTCCTTGGTCGCTAGGTGAACATGTTCCTCATGCGTGGCCACGGTAACGCCCAGCGCTTGGGCGCGTGGCAGCACGGTCACCTTCTCCAGTTTGCCAAGCTTGCGCGCGACGATGAGGTAGGCATGGCCGGCTTCGTGGACCGCGGTGCGATGGCGTTCCGCCTCGTTCATCTTGATGCCGGATACCTCACCCAGGTAGGCGTTGTCGATGGCGGTGGCCAGGTGCTCTTTGGTCACAGCGGTGGCTCGGCTTCGTGCAGCCAGGACTGCGGCCTGGTTCACCAAGCTGGCAATCGCCGCAGGCGACAGCCCGTAGGTCATGCGCGCCAGCTGGCCGTACTGGACTTCCTCTGCCATCTCCAGCGGTTCTGTGTACAGCTTGAAGAGTTCTTCCCGCTCCTCTACCGACGGCAATCCAAGCACGATTTTTCTGTCGAAGCGCCCTTCGCGCAACAGCGCCGGGTCAATGTTGTCAACCAGATTGGTCGCGGCAATCACGACGACGCGCTGGTCGGACTTGAAGCCATCCATTTCCACCAGGAACTGGTTGATGATGCGATTGAGTTCGCTACCGGTTGGATGCGCCGACGTAGAGGAACGTTGCCCCACGCCATCGAATTCATCGATAAATACGATTGCGCGGCCCTGCTTGCGAGCGGTCGCGAAGAGGCGTTTGACGATGAGGATGCCAAAGCCGTAGTACGCGCTCACAAAATCCGCGCCGCTACAGGCAATAAACGGCACGCCGCATTCGCCGGCTAAGGCCTTAGCGAGATGGGTCTTACCCACACCGGGCGGACCCGACAGCAAGACACCACGTGCGGGCCGCGCGCCGACGCGTTCGTAGTGTTCGGGCTCGGTCATGAAATCCATGATGTCTTGCAGCGCGGTTTTGGCTTCGGCGACACCGACCACGTCATCGAAGCGAGTTTCGATGCCGCGCTGGACTTTGAAGCCTTTGCGCAGTTGGCCGGGCACCTGGAACACGACGAGCAGAATCATCAGCACCAGCGGCGCCAGCTGGATGACCACATCGAGCAGAAGCTTCATCGCCTCACCCGCAGTCGACTGCTTCTTGACCACGCGCGTGACGTGCACCTTGTCCGCGTGAGCGATGACCACCTTTTCGGCCAGCGGCTCACCCTTGTTGTCCGGGACGTGCCCGAGAACACCCTCGCGGGTGGTCACCAGGATTTCCGGACGGTCGGTGGGGCTGTGCTTGGCATCGAGCAGGCCAATGCTGGAGACCTTGTCGGCGGTCAGGAGCTGCATCAGGTCGGAAATGGCGAGCTGGTCCTTGGTCCACCAGCGCGGGTGGAGGCTCATTGCCGCGTCCGCTTTGGCATGTCCGCCGGCGCGCGCCTCGGCTTGCACTTGCGCCGCGGTTGGACTGTGGCTGGATTCCTGATAGTCCTGCCAGCCCAGGATGCCGAGGCCGATGAAGCTCGTCAGAAAAAAGGCAGCAAGGAGCCAGTCACGGCGGCGCGACTGAAATGAGGTCTTGATGGACATGAGATAGGGTGCCAGATGTGCTGTGCGTAGTATCTCATGAAACACGTAAATGTCAAGCAGCCATCGTGTGTACGACAGCCGCCCGGTAGCGCGCGATGGGCTACTTGAGGGCGCCCCAGCCGTCAAACTCCGCGCAGGTGGCTGACGGTGTCCGGAGCGCGCCGCGGTATGGGCCCTTCGGTGACTGGCACTTTCCTTTCGTGTCGGCCGGCTCAGCACGGGCGCGCGCATTGTTGTCGACGACAGTCCGGGCGCCAGCCCAGCAGCTGCAGCTCAGACACTTCTTTTCTCTCTTGGAATGTGTGATGAATGACATGAGCTTTCCCTTTTTAGGTGACGAAGCGCCGACTGCCGGCAGTATCTCGCGGCTACGGCCAGCTTGGCTAGCCACCCGCCGGGAGGTTGCGTAGTCCCCTCGCCGCTTGCTATAGTCCGGTCCGCGGCACCTCTCTTGTCGCGGGCCCCGGCAGGCCCAAGTCACCGACGCTGAGACTGACAACCTACCGATTACCCCGATTTCCATGGATTGTTCCAAGGACTGGGGCTCGTAAGCCGGGCACGAGCCCCATGAACCATCTGCGCGTGAAGCGTAGGAGCAACCATGCATTCAGACCTGCTTCTGGCAGCCAAGCTGCCCTTTTTCCCGTCATCTATCGCTTATGCCTTGCGCAAAGCCAAGCAGCTGCGCAAGGAGTTTCCGCTCGTATCTCTCGGCAAGGCACGAGAGGCAACTGCGCGCGCTGGGTTTTAAGGACTGGCATGCGCTCGAACAGGCGAGCCCAAGCAGCGGGATGTTGAGCCTGACTGATGACCGCCTTACCGAGTCGGAACTGCACGAGCGCGTCGCATTTCAGGCCGAGGCCATAGCTACGCACATAGGAGTTTCGGTGAGCAGCGCCATAGCATTCCTGCCAGACTGGAATTTGACCGGACGCTCCCGTGGAGGTGGCCCAGCGGCCGAGATAACACGCAACCCAGGCGACCTTTCCGCCTTCGCGCAAAGGGTCCGGGCTTTCGCGTTAGAGGGGGCTGACTTGTCGCCCAGCGCGTACGACACCTACGTCGAATATTGTTCCCTGGCGCCAACCCTTGAGGTTACGGACGCCATTGACGCCACGCTCAGCGAACTCGCGTGGGGTGGTGACATCGTCACAGCCACCGGCATAGCCCAGCTGGAACGGTGGGCGTATTCGATACCGTGGTTGACGGAGCAAGAGGAGAACGCAGGCGTTTTCGGTGTGCCCTTTGTTGTGGCGTTTCACGTTGAGTATCCGGTGGCCAGGAATCGTACAGTTGATTTGAGTGATGCTATTTGTAGCGAGATTAGACACGCAGTAGACGAGTGTGCGCCATTTGAGGGATTCTCAGTAGTCGCGTCAACCGGGGTCTTTGTTCAGCCTGGCGTAGGAACGGATTTACCCACCAGCATGCTCAGGGAGATATTTATGACCGCGGATAAGCTGTCAACTTCCCTTGGCGAGTACGAGGAGGGCGCTTCCGAAGGATTCGTGCTTGTAGGCGGCATCTTCAAGATGAAGGAATCCGTTGCGCGCCCTTCGACGGATGCAGCATCCCTGTTCGAATGGGGCACACCGTATTGCTCTATTACCCTGCCAGAATTGTCATACTCTCCGATGCGCATTGAGAAGGCCGGCCGTGCTCTGGACGTTCTTGTCGCCTGCACAATTCCAGATGACGCGGAAGATGCCGTCGATTTGGACATCTTGCTCGACCAGGCGGCAATCGACGAGTCGACGGTGACCCTCCGGAAGGTTCCAGTGCGCGTACCGCTGATTGCGGATTCTTACGACATACGTGTTGAACCGCATGCGGGGCACCTGAAGCCAATAGTCATTACAGCCGGTCACCGACCTCTAAGAACGCTGGCTTGGCTCATTGGAAAGATTGTTGCGCGTGGGGTTCCGCTCATCCTCGTAGATTCATCAATGCGCTCGGTGCCAGCGTCGGAGCTTTCCCCGAACCGAGCAAAGTGGTTCGTGCGTGAACTGAGCACAGAGTATCCAGCTGAGGACCTCGACCTTCAATTGATGAGACAGTCGCCTGGTTGGCAATCTCTTTGTGCGAAGTCACCATTTGCAGTCTCCGCCATTCACGAGGAGTGCCTCAGAACTGCACAAAATATAGGGAATTGCACTAAATACGCAGACTTTCTAGCATCCTATTTTGCATATGCGGCACCAACGGATGATTACTACGAAGGCCGCGAGGTCTTTGCTATCGTCGTGCAGGGGACCATTAAGACGATGCCACCTTTCGCGCAGATTAGTGAGCAAGTCCGGGCACATATCTCAGAGAGTTTGCAAGCTAAGTACAAGTTTCAAAACCAGGTTGTCGTAGCCCCGAAAGTTTTGCTATCCCCATTTGGCGCCAGCCTGATGACTGAGTCGATATTTAACCAGGCGTGGCGAAGTCTAAACGGCGCTGTCGGGGACCGGCCTCTAAAACGGTCGGCCCGACGAACTGTGAAGGAGCCGATGCCCGGGCATCTCGTGGTTCTTTTCGCAGTCAGCGGTGCAGACGCGACTCACTTGAGCGAGGCCTTGGAGCAGGACTTCCAAGCAGAGATGACGGTAGACACTGAGTTTTTCATCAGTGAAAAAGACCGGCCGGTCGACGTGGGGCACCCGCACGACACCCTGGTTGGAGTTGGGCTACAAGATGTCGACGGTGATGATATGACAGCACATCTCTTTAGCCAAGATGTGAGCGAGATAAGCTTGCGTATTGAGAAGGTCGCGCAGGCGGCGGAAAGTAATTTATTCGTGTGTTCTTGCGATGCAAAGCTAAAGCACGGAGGCACGATGTCTGGGGTCGTGGAGACTTTGATGCCGGCAATTTACGTCGGCATGCTGAATGCGCTTGCGGAACAATGTGAAGCTCCTTTCTCCGTGAACTATATGGAGTAGAACTGGCTCCGGAGAAGTTGTCTTCTTTTGTTCATGGTAAAGAAAAGCCCCGCAGTTGCGGGGCTTTTGAGTTACTGCGTCGGGCTTAGCAGAGCCCTTTGTCGGCCATGTGGTTGGCCAGCTTGTTGATGGTCTCCAGCTGCGTCTTCAGCGTGTCGGCATTGATGATTGCAAGGCTGAAGTCACCGCTCTCGATGTTGGTCGAGATTTGCGCCTGCGTCTCGGTCAGTTGCTGAGCCAGGTCACGGTGCCGCTGGATGAACCAATCCTTGTCGTGAATTGCCATGTTCTTCCTCTTTTCCTCTCTTAGGCTTGAATGCTTCGGGCCGCCCGGTGAACGACTCCGCGCACGGCCGAGCCTTCCAGGTAAATACCGTTGCACCAAACTTCCAGGCTGTCGGCGCGGCTGATGCGCACGGGCTTGTCATTCAGGTCCAGGCGCGTGCGCGCTTTGGGCGAGGACGCAATCTGTTCCGCGATGGCCGCCGCAAACTGGCCGGTTGCCACCACCTCGCCTCGCTCACCATCAGTGTCAAAATCCTCTGCACCGACAATGCGCAGTGCCTCGTCAACTTCAGTCGGAGCGGATGCGGTCATAGCTTGCCTCCAGTCGACTGCGACGTTGCCCCAGCGGCCTGACGTTCAGCCGCGCTTTTACGCGAAAGCTCCGTGTGCCGCAGCATCTGTGGCTTAGTGGCTTTGCCCGTGGCCCACAAACGCCCGAGGCGTAGCAGCTCTTGATGCTCCTTGTTGGTCATGATGTGTCCTATCGGTGATGCATCAGATTGTGCCAGATGGCGCTGGAACAGCGGCGCGAGCCTCCTGCTCCAATGCGTTCTCGTAAATCCGCTTGCCCGTTGCATGGTGCTCAATCCAGCAGCGCCAGCCGTTTTTGTCGATGACAGCAGCATCCGCAAACGCATTTGCACGCGTCATTCGGTTGTTGATATCGCCTGACAGTCGACCGCTGTTGCCGAGATAGAAGCGGACAATCCAAACCTTGTTGGTCCGTTTTTGGGCCATCATTCGTTCCCTTGATATGGCGACTGAGTATGCTCGGTGCGCTACAGGTTGGTTCTTACCAGAGAGCCATCTTCGATTGCGGCCATCAGGTCCAGGTAAGCCCGGTAGCGACCGTAGTCAACCGCGGCATCCTGGCCGGCTCGGGGGCCCGTAAGCTGTGCCGTGCCGTTGTTTTCATCGAAGCCGTGCTTCTCTTCGAGTCGTGCGGCCTTAGTTTCCAGTGCAACCAGGACCGACTGCTTGCTGAAACGTTCGCTCATTTTTTCTTCTCTCCTCGTGGTCAGCCGCGATATGGCCAGCTTGGGTCGAAAGAACCGTAGGCCCAGTAGCCGATGAGTCGGCCGCCGCGCCCCCGGTACTCCACCTCAGCAGTCACCCCATCGCCGGACGTCGAAACGACCGTTTCTGTGATGACGCCAAACCGAACCCGGCGCCAAAGCTTCTTGACCAGGTGGCGCAGGCGCGAGGTAGCGTTAGGAAGCGAATTTCGCACGGCGTGCCTCCTGCTTGATGGCATCAGCCTCGAATTCCGCCCAGTTATCCTCATAGCCCTTGTCGTGTCGGCTACGTTGCAGCAGCCGGCCTGACGGATGGACGTGCAGGTGACCGACACGGAAGCGCGTGCCACAGCGGGCGCACTCGGAAAACAGCTCAGCGTGTTCGCGCTGAATGCCGTCGACGGGTCCGCGCTTGAGGGCTAAGTACCCGGCCCCTTCGCGACTGGTGTAGCCCTTACCAGGTTCATGGCCAAACAACTCACAGCGAAGCTTGACGATGACGAGCGTGGCGACGGCTGCGCCAGCAACGACGCACAGTGCAATCTGAATCATTCCCATAATGGTTCCTTGTTTTCGGTTCTACTGAGATGGCTCCGCGTCGGAGTCGACCAGGTAAATCGGTGCTTCCTTGGTGGCCGCTGTGCGGCCGTACGACTCGTAGAAGCGACCGTCCGGTCCCCGGCGATAGTGCGGCACGGCGTCCGGGTCCCGCGGGACGTAGCCTTCCGGCATTTCCACCAGAGCCTCCTCCCAGGATTCCTCCCGGGCGAAGCGCGTGATGAAGCCCCGCACGACAATACCGGTCACCATGGCTTGCTGCGCCTGGTCATCCGGCATGTCGCACCTCCTTAGCGATGGTGAACGCTTCGTACCGGGTTGCGTGACCGCAGCGTGCCGCATGCTCGTTGAGCGTGTTGCAAGCCTTGACCACACGTTCGGGCGAAAGATGCGACTCCACCGCGACGTTAGTGCTGCGATTCACGACCATGAAGCTGTCGCGAGTGTCGATTTGGCGCGGCATCGAGCGGGCCGGCATCGACCAGAACGGAGTGACGGCAGGCTGGGCGAGGAAAGCTTCAATCGTCAGCATGGTCATCACTCCTGGCCAATGTCGAAACCGTGGTTGAGCGTCGGCCAACCGTGGCGGGTCAGGATGCCCGTCACTTCGATGTAGCCGCCTTTCTCGTTTTGCCAGCGAACGTTGTAAAAGCGCTTTGCCGGGCGCTCATCGCCGTCCATGGTGGAGACGGTGACACGCCAGCCTTCGACCAGGGCTTCGAAACCCGCCTCGGTCAGTGCACGCTGTGCATGTGCAACAAGGCGCTCTGCCAAGCCGGCACTGATGGACTCGTCGATGGTCGTCAGCGGGTAGCTCAGGAACCGGCCGCACATGTCGTGTTGTGCGGGGCCACGCTTCATCACTTCTGTGGCGATGGAAACAGACTGTTGGATGCTCATGAATATGTCCTCGGAACGTGGAAAAGCCCACGGACGGTATAGGCACGACCGCGCCCTCCGCCGAGGCCTTGCCAGGTGAGGTGGCGTTACGTGCAGCCGCTTGGTGATTGGACCGTGCGGGCGACTGATTTGGCCGCGCGCACGCGCGCTGCGTGGATAGCCAACGGAATCTGCACCGGCTGCGCGCATGTTTTTGCCACAGCGCCTGTATCCACGGCCGCCGTGGCGGCGAGGACCGACCGAAGGTAGTCAGCCTGCGGATACGGCCTGTTTTCAAACCCGAGACGGCCGCGTGCGTCCGCCTCACAGGCAGCGAGCAGCGCCTCGAGGCGTTCAGGCCGCCGGAAGGCGTCGGCCCGGGCGAGCAACTTCACCACGCTGGCCGACCGAAGGTCGAACGCCTTGTGCACGAGCAGGTGCTGCGCGCAAACCAGTACGGCGACCTCCCGGCAGTTCGAGGGCACGCGCAGGCGCGCGCAAAGCGCTTTGACGGGTTTGACGCCGAGCTCTTCATGCCCGTGATGGGCGGGCCAGCCGGCTGCGGGTGTCAGCGCCTTGCCAAGGTCATGAACCAGAGCGGCAAAGCGCACCTCGATGCTGCCGCCGGCGGCAGCGGCCTGGTCCACAACCATCAGGGTATGCACGGCGGTGTCGACTTCAGGATGATGCGTTGCGGTTTGCGGGACACCCCACAGTGCGTCCACCTCCGGCAACACAACGCGCAACGCGCCACAGGCACGCAGGACTTCGAACATGCGCGAGGGCCGCGTTTCCATCAAACCCTTTGCCAGCTCCTGCCAGACACGTTCGGCTACCAGGTAGTCGAGCGCGCCGGCGGCGACCATCTCCTGACACAAGGCGAGCGTTTCGGGCGCAACCGTGAAATCGGTGTAGCGTGCCGCAAAGCGTCCCAGGCGCAGAACGCGCACCGGGTCCTCCGCGAACGAGTCGGCGCTCACGTGGCGCAGCACTTTGTTGCGGATGTCGCGCTGGCCACCATACGGGTCCACGACCTCGTTTGCGCCAACTGCGATGGCCATTGCGTTGATGGTCAGGTCGCGGCGGCCCAGGTCTTGCTCGAGTGTGACGTCCGGAGCCGACTGCACGATGAAGCCCTTGGCGGCGGGCCCGGCTTTGCGTTCGGTGCGCGCGAGCGCGTATTCGGCGCCCGTTTCCGGATGCAGGAAGACCGGAAAGTCCGCACCGACCTGGCGATAGTCCAGCTCAAGCATCTGTTCCGGCGTACTGCCTACGACCACGTAGTCGTGGTCGGCCGGCGTCCGGCCCATCATGAGGTCGCGGACCGCGCCGCCTACGGTGAATACTTGCATCGCTCTGTCCTATTCAATCTTGCGCGTCGCCCAATTCGCAAATGTGGCATCGCCACATTTGCGAATTGGGCCTTTGTTGTCGCCGTTGCGGCGCTTTACCTGGAAGCCGTCCGTGCTCCACGCTACGGTCTTTCCGCCGGTCGCCCTGGTGCGTCAACAACCAGGTCGACACGTCGGAAGTACCGGGCATCATCATCGGCCACGTAGCAGCCGCCCTCTACAATCTCATCAGCGCGCATCACACCGCAGTCTTTGCTGCAAACTCTGCCTGTTTTTCGCGGCACAGCCGTTCGATTTCTTCGACCATAGCCAGCTGGGTTTTCGACAGCTTGCGCGCCAGCCGCAGGCGAGCCATCAGCTCCAGCGTGTCGGCGACCATCGTCTTCGTTGGGTGGTCAGAAACGTTGTGCATGCGGTCCGCCAGTTTGATGACCAAGCCGTAACTGGACATGCCGGCCAGCTTCCTGCTTTGGTATTCAAGCTTGCCAACACGAGCGATTTCTTCCTCGTCGTTGGTCAACTCCAGCACGAGCGAGGCCACGAAAGGACTGAAGCGCTCAGCAATTTCTGCGAAGGTCGTCGCGGTGTCTTCAAGCGTGTCGTGGAGCAGCGCGGCAATCAACAGCTCGGTGAGCCGCTTCGACCGCTTATACACCACCACCAGATAGGCCACTGCGACTGCATGAAAGACATACGGGTGTCCCGAGCCCCGGCGAAATTGTCCGGCGTGGCGTTCGTCCGAGAACTTGAGGGCATCGAGAACCGTCAGCATGGCTGCTCCTTGATTTATAAAAGTATATCGAAATATGCGTATATAGCAAGTGATTCTAGTGATAGTTGCGTTTTGGATTAAATGGTGGTACACTATCTGCACAATTTGCCCCATGCTCGCCTTCGCTGTGGTGATGGACCCATCGGTCAGCGGGCGCGGAAGCCAAACCCATGACCCAAAACATCCCCCTATTCCGCCGCATCGGCCCCGGTCAGGGTCGCGATTTCGTACTCGGCGACATCCATGGCGCCTTCCACCTTGTCCTGAAGGCCCTTGACGCGCTGAAATTTGATGGCGCGGTTGACCGGCTGTTTTCGGTGGGAGACCTGGTCGACCGCGGTGCGTATTCGCAGATGGCCCTGGAGTTCTTGAGCGAACCCTGGGTGTACGCCGTGCGCGGCAACCACGAGCAGATGGTGCTGGACCTGTACGCGTCCGGCGAACTCGACGAGGCTGCGCTCGCTTACCACGTGCAGCGCAATGGCATGGGCTGGTGGCTGTCAACGCCGCCAGACAGGCAGTCGGCCCTTCTGGCTGCCTTCTCGCGCCTGCCTATCGCGATGGAAGTAGACACCGCGCGAGGCACCGTCGGCATGGTGCACGCTGAAGTGCCCATTGGCCTGGACTGGCCCACGTTCATCGGAAAGCTGGAGTGCTTCGACCGCGCCGCCATCGAGAGCGCTACCTGGGGGCGCGAGCGCGTAACGAGGAATGATGCTTCTGGGGTACCGGGTATCGGTCGGCTGTTTGCGGGCCATACGCCGCAGCTGGAAGGCGCCCGCCGCCTCGGCAATTGCTACTTCATCGATACAGGCGCGGTGTACGGCGCCCAGGGCGTTGCGCCCGGTAAGCTATCCGTGGCCAATATGGCCTGTCACACCCACGTGATTGACGCTCACTCTCCGGCCGCGTTGCCGCTGATTGACCTCTTCACACCTGCGAGTGTGTTTCCCTTTGGTCAGTATGCCACGCCGTGCGCGTATGCGCGGGCCAGGTAATGCACTGGAAAATTCCATGGCCTCACTGACTACCCTCGTTGGACCGGCGCCACGGGGCGCGCGCTGAAGATGGCCAACTGATTGCCTACGGTCGTCGCGGCCGCAACGGCGTCGACATCCACTTTGAAGCCGGAGCAGGGATTCCGGCGGCGGACGCCGAGTGGTTGCGCGAAATGTTGGTCGAGCCCCTCTACTCCATCCTCAGCCTGCTCCATCAGGCGCCGCCCAACACGCCATTCATCGACGACCTATATGGCCGCGGCTACGACTTGGCCACGTTTCGCTTGTCTATCCACCTGGCGACGGCCGGACGCCAGGTCACGGAGCGGTGCATTCGATTACGGGCGCGCACGCTCCACGCTCGCTGGGGCCGTGTGCCCGAGGACCACGCGGGCGACCTGTGTTGCGCTTGGCTGCCGCCGTGTGACCGGCGAGACAAGAACCTCTTCTTCTCGCTGGTTTCGATGCCGTACTACACGCCACAGGAGTGCACTCGCGGCTTGGCGACAGCTCGGCGCACGCTACGAAGCGAACTTGAGCGGCGGGGCTACGACATCCGGACTTTCCGGTTTGAGGTGAAGCAGCCCAAGGCGCTCAGCGGCGCGCCCGCAGCCTAGGGCCTCACGGGCGGGGGAAGGACGCGAGACCGGCCCTTCTTGGAGAACTGAACCACATCAACGACATCGCCAGGGTGCAGCTCCCAAAAGGTGCCCTGCACGCAATTCTTGCTCGGCGCAATCTCCAGCAGCCGCCCTGCGGTCTCCACGTCAAAGATGTGGCGCCAGCTCGCCTGGAGCTCGTTGTGCAAGTCAGCGTTGGCCAGAGGCTTCTCTCGGTAGTATGAAGGCCCGACGGCTTCGCAGCGCGCTTCGAACGCTTCTTCCTCCGCACTCTGCCCAAGATACCAGTAGTTCAGTACCCAATGCCAGGCGTCGAAGTCGGTCAGAACGACTCGGTCTTCGGGGATATCCAGCGTCAGCAAGACGTTCGGTCCGCCATTGCCCCAGTTCCGGAGGGAGGCTGTACGCAAATCTGGCTTGGGCCGCGTCAGGCCTGCCCACCAGTACCAGGCCCAGACGGGATACTGGGTTGCACGGTCTTCCGGATGTCGACCATAACTGCGCATTTGCCCGGCGAGCCAATCGTAGGCGCGCAAAAAGACATCGTCCGCTGGCTCCTCGCCCGCAAACGGATTTGCAGTCCACGAGGCTCCAGTCAGCAAATGCTCGTACACCAGCAGTGGTTGGATGGAATAGAGTTTCACGCGACCTGTGCTCTTGCTTGTTACCGGACAGCACTCAGTAGTTCGTTGTCCGCGTCAGGTGAAAGGGCGACGGCCCGAAATTGTTGCGGTTGGCCCATAGCCAAAAGTCCACTTCGGGAATCGTGCAGCCCAGGTGCGGTGCCAGCTGTTCGCAGGCCAAGACGGTTGCGGCGCGAATGGCCCGCTCTTCGCGGCTGTCCGCCGGCACCGGCTCCTGCAGGTCCACCTGGACCGCAAGGCGCGGCGAGTACGTCAGGATGCCCATGGCGCGTAAAACCTTCGGCAACTGGTAGTCAGCGGCCGCAGTCACGTCGAGCATGCAGGGTTTGTTCCCTGGCGTGGCCATCCACTGGGCTGCGATGTTTATCATGGTGAGCTGCGCCTTCTTCAGGTAGCGGTCACCGTACGCGAGAGGAAAGGCGTCTGCGAGGTCTTGAGCCTCCCGCCACGTGAGGCTGCTCTGAAGCAACAGCCGGCTCTTGATGTCCGCCGCGATGGCGTCGAGCTGCTGCGGGTCGTCGAGGACTTCAGCCAGGATGTGCGCGCGAAGGTCTGCCGCCGGAATGGCGCCGAACAGGCCCGCGATGCCTTCACGTGCCAGGAGCTTCCGGAACGCGTTGGCGACGCACTCGGTACGCGCCCCGGGCGCCGCGCCGGCGGCCGTCCGATGCGCCCCCTCCCATGCGCGGAAGAAACTGTCCTGCATGGCCAGCGCGCCATCCAGTCCTCGGTGCCGATAGCGGCTAAAGTCACCCCAGTCGTTGACGTCCCAAAACTGGAAGTTGAGTGAGTTCAGTACGATAAGGGTGACGATTCCCTCTGCATGCAGTTCATCCAACCGACCGCAGAGGGTAGCCCCAGGCTCAAGCAATGGGCCGATGCCGTCGAGGGCGATGTTGGACACTGCGCCCGCAAGGGCGTCAGGTTGAATGGCGACCAGGTCGGGCGCATAGTCTTCGTGCGCGGCGGTCAGGACGGGATTGGTCATCGAATGCGAGGTTGACGCCATGGTCGTGAAACAAGCCGAGCGAACTCGGCTTGAGTGGAGTGTTAGAGCGTGGTTATGAGTATCGGCTTGGTCTCACTCAGCGAGCGCAGACCCTGGCCCAACGCGCAGGCGACAACTTCAACTTCGTGGCCCAGCAATCGCGGGCATGCCGCACGCAACGCGTTGAGCGCCTGGTCGACCGTGTCCCCCAGTCCAATGGCTGTGTCCTCGGGGTCATACTGCTGATGAGCGACGTAAATGACCTTATCTTGAGCAGAAAGACAGGCAGCTACCGTCGTTGCCAACTCAGGAAAGTCCCCATCGACCACGATGAAAGCGCCCTTCTGTCCATCGGACATGCGGCACTCAATGTGATATTCCGGCGGTTCTCCGGCAACCGGCTCCGCACTGCGCACCGTAGCCGCCAAAACGCGCGGTTCGTTCTCTTTCGCCATGATTTTTCCTCTCGCAAGTTGATTGTATCTGTGGCGGTATAGGTAAGTTGTTGGCTGTCGCGCCGCATGAAGAAAGCCGCCTGGTAGGCGGCTTTTCTCGCAAGTTGTGGTCTTACAGCTTGACTTCCTCATCCTCGAGGGTCGCCGTCACCGGCACTGGGCCGAAGTCGGGGATGTCCACGTTCAACGACGTGATGTCCATCGAGCCCAGGTCCGAGAACCAGGTGTGGCCGACCAGAATGGCGAACTTGCGTTGTGCCAGTCGCTCGGTCAGCGCCCGCGTGCGGCACACGGCGGCTTTCGACTCGGTTTCAAGCCACGTTGCCAGCAAGGCATTGCCATCAGCTGCGCTCGCAAACATGGCAGAGCTCATGAAGTCGCCAACGCGGCGCAGCGTGGGCGCCATCGCGAATTCGGACAGCTTGAGCTTCTTGGCTTTGCCGGAGCGGAGCGCCGCGAGCGCCGCTTCGACATCGGCGACCTTCGGCAGTGAAGAGAGACCCTTCACCGCGATGCGCAGGTTCTTGGCGAGGTAGAAGTCACCGGTCTTGACGATGTTGCTCGGCGGGTTGAAACCGCTGTAGTCCGTCAGGCCGAGGGTCTTCAGGTATTCCGTGCCGGCCTCGCCGTATAGCAGCAGGAACTTCTTGGATTGCTTCGGCGCGATGCGGTTCCGATACTCGTTGAGCACCTTCTGCGCACCACGAAGGAATTCGAGCTCGACCACGGCTTCGAACGTCTCCTTGGCGCTCACGCTATTCACCATGCGGCGATTGATAACGGGCACATTTGGGAACGTCAGCACGAACACCTTGCCTGCTGCCCAGGTTTCGCCGGCCAGAAGACCGTTGTCCTGCAGCTTCGTGAAGGTGTGCTCGTCCAGCGAGACCGGCAAGGTGCGCGTGTGCACGATGCCGTCGCGGATGATGGTGTAGTTGCGATAGATGAAGCTTTCCACCTGTTTGGGCAGCCCCTTCGGTCGCGCCTCGGGGAGCGTCACATGGCCGAGCACGCAGATGCGCAGGCTGACGTTCGGGCGGTCTTCATTCCACACCAGGGCGTTGATGGGATAGCCCTTGTCGCGGTTGTCGACTTCGAACTTGGCATCGGCCGAGCGTGCCACCGACGCCGCGCTGATGCGCTCGTAGTGGAAGGCCGGGTGATACGGATAGAACTGGTTGTCTTCCGAGCTGGCTAGGTCGGACAGCAACTCGAGCACCGTGTAGGCGTCCTCCTTGGGCACTGCAGCCGGGTCGTACCCGTCCACATAGCGCTTCGTTGCGTCGGCCGCGGCCGTGAGCACCTCCGCCTGGAAGCGGCTGTAGTCTTCTTTCGAGAAGCAGTTGGTGAATCGGTTCACCAGCGCCACATCGCCCAGCGCGCCCAGCACGCCAAACAGCTTGTCGGTTTCCATGCGCTGCGCCAGCGGCACAAGGCTTGCCCACAGATGCGGGTCCGTGTGCTTGGCGCGGTCGAATGGCACGCCCGCCGCCGTCGTGAAGTAGGCCAGGGCCGACAAACCCTCGGGCACCAGAACCGTGCCGGATGCGTCGGGCGTAAAGCTCAGCAGATTCTCGCCAGAGAGCGCGAACACGAGGCCCATGTCCACCGGGTGGTCCAGTTTCACCGGTATTTTCTTGGCGCTGCCGCCGGAGAGCGAACTTTCAAAAGCGACCGTGTAGGACTCGAAGTCTTCACTGAAGACCAGTTTGCCGCCCAGGGCTTCGGCCATCTTGGTGAGCAGCGGGCGGTTGCAGTGCCAGCCGTACTCCACCACGGCGGCACTGTCGAGTTGCTTCTCCAGCATAGCGCACAGCGCCAGGATGTCGCGCTCTGACCACTGATTGTCGTACCCGTCGGTCATGAAGAGCATGTTGAACAGGGCGCCAGACGCCTTCGCCTTCAGCTTGGCGATGACCTTCGATACTTCCTCCAGCGGCTCCTTGAAGCCCGTGAGGCCCATCGGCTGCAGGAAACGGTCGATAGCCCCATGCAGCGCGCTCAGGTCCTTCACGCCCTTGATTTTCATGGCCTCGACCAGCGTGCCGACCTGGCCGCGGCCCGAGAACCAGATGATGCTGATGGTGTCGTTCTCGTTCACCAGCAGCGGCAGCTTATTCTTCAGATGCTGGCGTAGCGATGGGAGGTCGGAGTACATCGACCCTGAGATGTCGATGGCGACGAGGTGATGAACTGGCGCGGGAATGGTTGCGGCAACGGCGACAGACAAGGGCTTCAGGACGAGCGCCGCCCCGCCCATCTGGACGATTTGGGACATCTAGGCTCCGATACGAGGGAGAAAAGAAAAAGGGAATCCGCGAGGGATTCCCTTGGTATAGCGTAGAATGCGATATATGAAAGCTAACGCATTCGTCGTATCGGAGCCGTGTGACTCACCCTCTTCCGAGGGCTGCCCTGTTAGCTTTCGCGGGTTGACGTTCCCGCTGACATCACGCTGCGCTTGGTAGCCAGAAGCTTTCGCCCTTCCGTTTCCCCGCGCAAAAACAGATGGCCGTAGGCGCCGCGCAGCGGTTGCCAGTCTTCGCGCCGATAGCGCGCAAACAGGGTCTCCGCGACATCCAGCGACGAGGTGGCCATCACACTGAGCTGGTTACTGAGCAGCGCCGCGAGGCGGGTTTCAGCAGCAGCCTTGAGATGCCGCCAGGCCGCGCCGGTGTGCTGGGCTGACACCAGCTCCGGCCGCGCCCTAACCTCTGCGGCGCGCTGAACGTCCCGCATTGACTGCGCCCGCATAATGTCCAGCTCTGCTGCCGCGCAGGAAGCTTCGAATCGCCGAGCCTGCTCCATCACCACAGCAAGATTGTTCACGCTATGCCCTCCACTGAGTTTCAGGTTGAGGGCAGTGTACGAGAAAGCGCGAACCTTGTTAACTAGCGTAATTGCAGTGTAGTTATCGCGTTACGCTTGCAGCGTGGTGCCCGTCTGGACCTGTTCGTGTAGCTTGGTAGGTGTGGTGGGCAGCAGCAGAGGGCCCGTTGCTGGCTCACGCCGGTGCACGATAGCAACTGCGCCGCCGAACGGTAGCTCGACAGCGAAGAGCACCAGCGTCAGGATGCCGACTACCTGGTGTGCTCCGGGTTCGTGCGCCATGCGCAATACATCCGCGAGCGTGACCGGGTCGGGATTTGCGGTGTAGAGGAAGACCATCAAGACCAAGATGCAAGCTGAGAAGAAGCAACGGAGCAGGAAGAGCATGGGAATCTTCAGTGGGTAGGCTTCCGGGCAAGGACCGCGCCGGGAATGAGCCGGTATAGGCGAGGCAAAACACATAGGAAGCCTTGGCCGCTGTTCCTGGCGCTTGCCGAACCCTCGCTGAGGAGCGGCGCAGGCAGTAGCGGATAACAAACCCCTCCCTTTGTCCGATTGTCGATGCGGGCAGCTATGGCATGCTAGCGGGTAGCACAGCCCGTAGGCTGTAAGTGCAAATAACAAGGGATAAGCTGTACCGGGGGAGTTAGGGATGCAAACAACGCTGTCGTCGCTCATCCACGCGGCCAAGCCGCGACGGGCGCTTTTCACGACGTACACTTTCAGTGTTTTCTGGTTCGAGACGTTCGCCTTGCCGGCTCTGCGTAACGCGGGCTGCAAGCAGATTGATGTGCTCGTCGACGCGCGGGAAGCCTGCAAGTCAACCGAGGAGTCCACCAGCCTGAGCGCTGGTAGCGCCTACCGCATCCTTCCCGTCTACATGGACGGCACGGCGGTGTTCCACCCGAAGCTCGTCTACCTCCAAGGCGAGGAGCTGGACCATCTTGTCGTATCCAGCGCCAACCTGACCCTGGCCGGCCACGGGAAAAATTTGGAGGTGCTCGATGCTGTCAGTTCGCACCAAGAACCTGCCGTGTTTGGAGAATTCGCCGGCTTTCTCGAGTCGCTCACCCGCCGGTTGGAGTTCGCCGACGAAGACCTCGTGATTCTGCGTGAATATCAACGGCGAGCCAGCGACCTCCGCCAGGCTGCGGGCGACCTCCCAGAAGCGGGCCGCAGGACGTGGCTCATTCACACCGTCGACCAGCCGGCCGCCGGGCAGTTTGTCGCACTGGCTTCCGCTCAGCTCTCCAATCCGACGAGTCTCACCGTGCTGTCGCCCTATCACTCGCCGTCCGGCGCGCCCGTGGTGCGGCTGGCTTCCGCCGTCGGGGCCCAAGACCTGGCCATTGGTATCGACGCAGGGAAGCGAAAGGTGCCCTTTGACCCGAGCGCGGTCCAGTTTGCGCAGCCGCCGCGCTATGTGGCCGCAGACACAGAGGACAACCAGCGCTTCCCGCACGCCAAGTGCTTTGAAGTCAAGGCGGCGGACGGCGTGCTGGTCATGACAGGCTCGGTCAATGCCACTCAGCAAAGCCTTGAGACCACGCGGAACATCGAGATATCGCTGGCGCGGCGTCTGGCGGAAACACCCTTCCAGTGGCTACAGGTCGAGCCGGAAGACTATGAGGCTTGCGACTTCAGCACCGTGGCCCTGACGCCCCGCACGCCGTCGCTGCAGGTTACCTGGACGCAGGCACACCGCCTGGTTGGCCGCGTCAAACCCGTTAGCGAAGCACAGACGGTCGCGTTGCAACTGTGGGCGGGGACGACCCAGCTCTGGGCTGAAGACGCCCAGCTCGAAGCCGACGGCACCTTCAGCGTGCAAATGCGCGAGTATTTCGATGCGAAGCTTGGCCTCCGCCTGGAGATGACCGGGCCCACTATCGTGGCCCGAGGTTGGGTCAACGTCGAGTATGAGTTGTCCGCGAACGAGCAAGAGCGCTCGCTGACGCGTGCATCCACCAGGCTGCTGGCGGGGCACTTTGGCATCGAGGACATTCACACGATTGCCGGATGGATTCGCGGACTGGGCGGGCCGGCCGCGCCGCGCACGCCACCACCCGGCGAGCAGGCTTCCCGGGCCACCAGTCAAGGCGCGCTTGCGGAGCCCACTACACCGGCCCGTAAGGTGACCTACGAAGAATGGCGCGATAGCGTGGAGCAATATCGCGGCTTCGGCCTGCAATCCTCTGTTGCGCGCCAGTCGTTCGAATCGGCCATCAAGTGGTTGAACCGGGACTTGACGGACCGCCGTTCCGCCGGTGTGGCCAAAGATGCAAGGGCGCCGGCGCCTGGCGGTCGACGAATGCACCTCCTCTCGGCAGATGAGCGCGGGACGCTGGGTGAATCCACCGAACAAGTGGGCGAGGAGGACGCCGCCGAGCTTGAGCAAGGCCTGGTGGTCGCCATTCCATCCGCGCTTGACCTGGATGCGGAGTCGGCCATTGTGCCGCTGCTGGTTGAGCTGTCCGGCTGCCAGATGTTGAAGTATGCGATGGAGTGCCTGGATACCGCGACCGATGCGGGGCGGTCAGCCGACGGAGTACAGCTTGTGCTCGATGCCTGGCTGACGCGGTTTTCGAAGTTTGCTTACAGCGCGGTCAATCGCGAGCGTTTGTTGCCGTTCTTCTGCGCAATGGCGTGCTGTGCCGCCCACTATCACCCGAAGGCAGCTATCTCCGCGCTGAAAGAAGCTGTGTTGGTACTGGCGGGGCGCCAGGTAGGCGCCAAGGAGATGGCTGATTTGGCGGCCATGGCGCTGCAGTCGAACCGGTTTGAGCGCGTGCCGGCCGAAGACCGCCCTGCCGCCATCGCGCGCGCGGACGCGATTTGTGAAAGCGCCACGCTATCGGAAACGCTGGAAACGCTCATCGTTCGCACGTTGACGGATGCAAACCCCAGGTCGGTGGCGGTTCCTATTGAGTATGCGACCGCGTTCGGCGCGCTGCGGGAACACAAAGCCTCCAAGCGAGGCGCATTTGGACTTGTGCGCACTGCCGGAGCGGCGGCTTGCCCTTGCTGTTACCTGCGGCTTGATACGGACGCATGGCGAGCACTCCAGGCAACGCGGGCGGTCATCTGCCAGGGCTGCAAGCGCCCTCTTTTCTACGACCTCAACTCGGCCGAGCTGGCGCGCCAGGGGCTGACCGGACGATTCAAGGGATAACGATGCTCCCCACCCCGCTCTACACCAAAGCCTTGGACAGTGCGCAGACGCTCGACCCTCTGGGCACGATGGCGGTCAATGAGACGCTGTACCGCTCTGTGTTCCCAGGTATCAACAACGTGGTGCGCTACATCCGCATTTACTCGGCCATCTGCTGGATGGTGCGGCAAATCGAGGAGACGGCGAAAGCTGAGACCGACCCGGACATCGCGGCGATGTCCGCCGCCGGGCTGGCGAAAATCCAGCTGCTGCTGACGTGGTACAACAAGATGGAAGACGTGGCATCCCTCGCTGGCTCGGAGCGCAACTTTCCGCTGGACGGCACGCGGGTCAAGCTGAGCTTCCGGACCCTGGTGGGCGCCGAGATGGCTAAGGAGCTCAAGGCCAATCCGGACTACAAAGTCCCGCGGGACGGTGCCAAGTTTCTGACGGCGGTAGAGTACCGTCCGAGTTTGGTTACCGGTCTGCAATTTCTCATAGCCCGGACCGCAATCGAGGACACCTACACGCTGAGCGATGCAGGCAGGGCTTTGGCTGACGCCTATGAGGAGGTGATAGCGGAACACCCCTGGCGCGACTGGCTGGCCGACGTCGACGCCCTGTATGTCACGCGCGATGAAGTGCTGGAAATGGGGGACATGCTCCGCCTTGACCAACCGTCACAGCGTGAACAGCAGGCGTTCCTGTCTCGATACTACCCAGCGGTCACGGAGCAGGCTGACGTGGCTGACTCGGATTGGAACCGGTGGGCCGGGTTGACGCTAGCCCTGCGGGCGCTTGCTGCCGAAGAGGCGGCTGGCCATGATGAGGGTGTCACATCGGATGACATCCGGATGGCTATGGCGCGCGGGTCGACGCGGTCGGGCAACGCTTTGGACCTCACCGAAGTCGCAGAGGCGCAGGGCTGGTGGGCAAACCTGCAGCTGCGTCAGTATCTGCGGCTCGCGGTAGAGACACTGTTTCGCTACACCCAGAGCTGGGTGCACGACGCAACCGTCGCACAGGGTAACCGGCCGCGCGACATTGAGGATTGCGCACAGGGCGTCGGAGCGATGCTGCTCAAAGGGTTGCCGGCGGAGCACCAGGCTAGCGTGGCCGGCTTGGCGGACACCTTGGCGACGCTTCAGGGCGATTACACGTCCTTCTACGCGGCAAGCCCCTTCGTCCCGGAACTGCGCCTCGATGCGCGCGCGGACGCCTTGTGGGCCCTGAGCCGTTTTGACCAACGGAGCCCGGAAGAAGGCCTGGCGCTGCGTGAGGTGTATGCGGCGCTGGTGTACTGCGCGCGCGAGGCCGAAAACCTGCTCTCGAACCCGTATGTACTGCAAAGCTATGAAGCCGAGCGCGGGCGCCTGTCGCTGGCGACGCTGCGTAGTGTGTTCGCCCAATTCCAGGATGCTTCGCCCGCCGCCTTCATGGCCCATATCGTGCAGCACTACGTGCTGCTCCAGCACTTTTCTGTGGTGCGCAGTCGCACCTTTGATGGCCGTAACCGCTTCGTCCTGATGCTCGGGGACAATGGCTTGGAACGCGTGGCGAATCAGGGCATGACCGCTGCGAGTTGGCTGGAGGACCGCCTTCATCACGCACTGCTCCTGTTGGCGCAGTGCGGGCTCATCGACGAGCATGGCGACGGCGGTTACGTGCTGACCCCGGCCGGGCGCGCGCGGCTGAGCTGACGAAAGAAAAACAGCCCGACCGAGTCGGGCTGTGAGGGTTTGACCGGGCGAGCCCGTCAAGAAAGCATCAATCGCAGGTTGTCCGCAGCCGCGCCAGCCGAGCCTTTCCCAAGGTTGTCGAACGCGGCGGCCACCACAGTGCCGTAGGGCTGGTCTCCCACCATGATGTGCACGTCGTTGGTTCCATTTTGCGAAACCGCCGTCAGACGCCGTTGGCCGGAGCCAGCCTGCGTGACGGTGATGTGCTTGAACCACCCATCGTAGGCCTCCAGGTACGCCTCCATGACCTCCGCGACCGGAACCGGTACCGTTGCCTGGACTAGCATGCCCTGGTACCAACCGCCGACGATAGTGGTCAGCGTCGGCGCCAGGCCCGTGTGCCGCTCGATTTCCGGCAGATGCCGATGTGCCGTCCCCAGTTGCGTGAGATACGGCATCTCGGCAGAAACTTCCGCGCGGCTGCCGCCGGCGGAATAGCCGGTCACACCTTGGAATGCCATGCAGGGCTTTCCGGTTGGAGTCTGCAATGCCGACTTGAACCGGTAGGCCAGCGGCCGGCCGAGCAGAATACAACCGGTGGCGAAACAACCCGGGTTTGCGACGCGCGGTGCAACCCTGATTTCCGTCTTGCCGGTAACTTCTGGCAGGCCATACACCCAGTTGTCGTCGCACCGGTGCGCGGCGCTTGCATCCAGCACGCGAGCACGCGGATTGACCTTGGCGACTAGCTTGGCGGCTTCCTCGGCAACCTCATCCGGCAGGCACAGCAGCACAATGTCTGCAGCCGCCATTGCCTCTGCACGCCGCCCAGCATCCTTGCGCTCGGATTCCTTGAGCACAATGATGTCGGACAGCAAGCCATCAGCCTGGAGCTGCGCGAGATGCGGCTGAACCGCCAAACCTACGGTGCCGGCCGCACCATCCACGAAGAGCCGTGTCATACCTGCCCCTTGAGGATGGTCACCAGTTGGCCCATGAGGTCGTCACGGGTGCCTAGTGTGACCAAGTGTGGCCACTGGCGCACGACGGTCGGGTCAGGACTGATGCGAGCCATGGGCCGCACAAGGACGTTGCGACGCGTCACCGTGTCGTTGGCCCACACCACGTCCGCTCCCGTTTCCGCCATCTGCCGGCTCGCCAAGTCCACCTGGTCATCGACCGACGCCGAGGCCGTGGTCTTGAAGCCGGCCAGGAACACATCGGGTCGCAACTGCTTGATGAGAGGCAGAAGCTTCGGCGCCGGGGTGAGCTTGACGGACTGCTTCCCCTCGCGCGAACGCAACCGCTCGGCATACTTGCCCGAGGGCACGTCGCCAATCTGGCCAGCAAAATCGCAGAGCGCGACGTTGAAGACAATCGCGGCCGTTTCCGGCTTGGCCAATACTTCCCGCAGTCGTTGCTCGACGTCCTGGTTGGTCTCCAGTTTGGACCTGCTGTCCGCCATCTTGGTGAGATGGCGTTCGACGGCTCCCGAGTGAGGCTCTGCCACCAGCTTCCCGTACAAAACCTGGGCAGTGGTGCCATAGGCCGGCGCGCAAAGCGCCATATGGTTGCGCAGGTGTTGGACTGTGCCGCCGCCGAAGATATGAATGGTTCGTCTCATGAATTTCTCCTTTGTCCTGTTAAGTGCTGAGTGACCTGCACTCGTATAGGCGGAAGACAAAGAAAAGCCCTACCGCCGTCCGCGGTAGGGGCTGGAGCAGGAAAGCCGGTCGAGTTAGTGCCACCAGAGTACGACGCGGGTACTCGCGGGAAGCGCGCCGATAAATGTCACAACAGCTTGCGACCACGGCGCTTTGGCTGCAATGGCCAGTCTGGTGCCCAACAGCGCCGCCGGCACGTAGGTCAACGGGCGGCCGTATGGGTCCGTGTGCCGCAGCACCAAGCCAGTTTCGTCGTCGGGCCACTCGACCCCATCCTTGAACTGACCTGCTCCCCACGATTAGTACGCTGACGATGTAGAGTCCGTTCCGAAGATGACCCTGCACCGGAATTAGTACCGCCCAGAAGTGGAGATTTCCGGTGTCGTTGATTCGTCCGCCGAGGTGTTTTTCCTTGCCTGACGGGCGAATTCGGCGGGTGTCGCCCACTGCAGTGCGGAGTGGGGACGGCTCTCGTTGTAGTACCTCCGCCAGTCGGCGATTTTGCTCCGAGCATCGTCCAAGGACAAGAACCAGTGCTCGTTCAGGCATTCCTGCCGGAACCGCCCGTTGAAGCTTTCCACCTTGGCATTGTCGGTCGGAGTGCCTGGCCGGCTGAAGTCGAGTTCCACGCCGTGCTCGTATGCCCACCGGTCCATCGCCTTCGAGATGAATTCGCTGCCATTGTCCACCTTGATGGTCTGAGGCGTGCCGCGCTCGGCAACCACTGCGTCAAGCACTCGCACAACGTCTTCCCCCTTCAGGCTTTGGCCGACTTCGATGGCCAGGCTTTCTCTGGTGTAGTTGTCCACGACCGTCAACGCGCGCAGGCGTCGGCCATCGAACAGCGCATCGGATACAAAGTCCATGCTCCAGATTTCGTTGATGGCCGTGACGATGCTCTTGGGCTGGCGCAGCCGCGCCGACTTGTTGCGCTTGGGACGCTTATGCCGCAGCGACAGACCTTCGGCCCGGTACAAGCGAT